>MDSW01109518.1_pt1 | contig 13921 bp, 7 predicted proteins | sample 811171 | NCBI WGS metagenome assembly MDSW01 (sample SAMN05326641, study PRJNA326480) | marine metagenome | isolation source: seawater | place: Atlantic Ocean: North West | collected 2012 | reverse complement strand
TAAATTAGATTCTTTGTTTAATGATTTAATATCAATGAGACAAGAAATATCTAATAATGCTGATTTTTCAAATTTTAGAGATTATAAATTTAAAGATTTAGGTAGGTTTGATTATGATGTTGATGATTGTTTTCAATTTCATAAATCTATCAAAGAATGCGTTGTTCCTGTTATTAGTCAGTGGGAATTAGAAAGAAAAAAGTCTTTAAAAATAGATAGTTTGAAGCCTTGGGATTTGTCAGTAGATACTAGTGGTAAAAAACCTTTAAAACCATTTGAAAACGAAAAAGATTTAATTTCAAAAACAGTAAAATGTTTAAACAAAATAGATCCTTATTTTGGATGGTGCATAGATTCAATGGATAAAATGGGTCATTTAGATTTATCTTCTAGAATAGGTAAGGCTCCAGGTGGTTTTAATTATCCTTTGTATGAAATAGGAGCCCCTTTCATATATATGAATTCTGTAGGCTCATCTAATGATGTAACTGTTATGTTGCATGAGGGTGGGCATGCTATACATTCTTTTTTGTCTAGAGACTTAGAGCTTACTCAATTTAAAGGTCTTACTTCAGAAATTGCTGAATTAGCGTCTATGTCTATGGAGTTAATATCTATGGACGGTTGGGATGTTTTTTACACAAATAAAGAAGATTTAAATAGAGCTAAAAGACAACAATTAAGAAGGTCTTTAAACACCCTTCCATGGGTTGCTACTGTTGATGCTTTTCAGCATTGGATTTATACAAATGAACATGATCACTTAGACAGATGTCGTAAATGGTCAAGTTTACAGAGTAATTTTTCTCCAAATGTTGATTGGAGTGGTTTAGAGGATATTTTAAACTATCAATGGCAGAAACAATTGCATTTATATGAAGTTCCTTTTTATTATATAGAATATGCAATGGCTCAACTAGGGGCAATAGCTGTTTGGAAAAACTATAAAACAAATAAGGGTTTAGCTTTAGAACAATATAAAAAAGCGTTAAGTTTAGGATATACTAAAAGTATAGGTGAAATATATACTGAGGCTGGTATAGAATTTAATTTTACATCAGATTACATTAAAGACTTATGTGACTTTGTGGTTGCAGAATATAACAACATTAAATAACGTTAACTTCAGGAACTAAATTTATTTTGTACTTCTTAAATACTTCTTTTTGTATTTTTTTGTAAAAATTCTCTACATGTTTGCCTGAATCAGTCCCTTTGTTAATTATAACTAAAGCATGTTTTTCGTAAACTGTAACATTATTAATTTTTATTTTTTTAAAACCACATTTTTCAATCATCCATCCTGCTGATATTTTGTATTTATTTTTGTCAGTTTTGTGATACATTAAGTCATGATGTTTTGATGTAATTTCTTTTAGTTTGTTTTTTGTTATTGTTGGATTTTTAAAAAAACTACCACAATTACCAATTAAATTTGGATCAGGCAATTTAGATTTTCTGATTTTAATTACTATGTTACTTATATCTTTGCCTGTTATTTTTTTCTTTTTTATATTTTTAATTGAATTCTTTATGTCTTTGTATTTGTCTTGTATTTTAAAAATATAATTTAAATTAAATAAAACATGAGTTATAACATATTTTCCTTTTAACTTTCCTTTGAAAATTGAATTTCTGTAAGAAAATTCACATTCATGTTTTTTAAATATTTTTTCTTTTCCTGTTTTTAAATTTACAGTATGAACTTCTTTTATGTATTTTTCTACTTCTACACCGTAAGCTCCTATATTTTGTATTGGAGCAGCACCTACACTTCCTGGTATTAAACTTAAGTTTTCTAAACCATACATTTTGTTTTTTATTGTCCATTTAACAAAATCATGCCAGTTTTCTCCTGCTCCTACTTTGACAAAGTATTTTGTTTTTGTTTTTTTTAAAACTTTTCTCCCTTTAATATTATTTTTTATCACTATTCCTTTATAGTTTTCAGTGAATAAAATATTACTTCCTCCGCCAAGTATTATTTTTTTTTGTTTTTTGAAAATGATAGAATCAATTAAATCTTTTAAGTTTTCTTTTTTTTTAATTTCACAAAAAAAATCACACTTAACGTCTAATTTAAATGAATTTAATTTTAATAAAGAAAAGTTCTTTTTGAACATTATTTATTCAAATTTAAATAATTTTTTACTTTTTTGATATATTGTTGTAAAATGAATTCAATAAACAAGAAAGTTTTAGTCTCTGTGACAAACGATATAATTACTGATGCTAGGGTTGGTAAGGTTTGCGGGTTTTTATCAAAAAAATATGATTTGGAATTGATAGGATTGAAAAGCTCACTTAACAATGAATTAGTGAGAAGTTATAAGGTTAAATTAATTAATTGTTTTTTTAAGAAAGGATTTTTTTTCTATGCTGAATTTAATATTAAGTTATTTTTTGTACTACTTTTTAGGAAATCTGACATTTTGTTGTCTAATGATTTAGATACACTTTTGCCAAACTATTTAGCCTCTTTGTTAAAAAAAAATAAGATTGTTTATGATAGTCACGAATATTTTACAGAGACACCAGAGCTTTATGATAGGCTTTTTGTTAGGAGGATTTGGTTAATCATAGAAGGTTTTATTTTGCCAAAATTAAAGTTCACTTATACAGTTTCTGATTCTATAGCTGCATCTTATAATAAAAAGTATAAAATAAACATGAAGGTAATACGTAATTGTCCTAATCCTTATAAATTAACAAAAAAACAAAAAAAACAAAAAAAAATTATTTTTCAAGGAAATATCACATTGGGTCGAGGTTTGGAAGTCATGATAAAAGCTTTGAAGTTTTTGCCAGAATTTAATTTTGTTGTAATAGGTTTTGGTTCGGGTTTAGATAATTTAAGAAAACTCGCAAAAGAAGAAAAAGTTGCAGATAGAGTTTTTTTTCAAGGACGGGTTAGTTCAGAAAAACTACATAAATATACTCAGGAAGCATCTTTAGGTGTGCTTTTTGAGGAAGATTTGGGTTTAAGTTTTAAATATAGTTTACCAAATAAGTTATTTGATTATATACATGCAGAAATACCTGTTCTCGCGACTCCTTTGCCAGAAGTAAAGAAAATTATTTCTAAATATAATATTGGTTCATGTTTGAAAAACAGAAAACCTAAAGTAGTAGCAGAGCAGGTTTTAGAAATGTTTTCAAAGAAAAAGAATTATAATTTTCAAAAAGCCAAAAAAGATTTTAATTGGATTAACGAAACAAAGATTTTAGATAAATTTTTTTAGTTGAAAATTATTTTTTGTATTCTTTTAGCTTCTTTTTTATTATTAATTAATTTTTCAATATTTTTTCTTTTTGAAATTTCTTTTTCATCAAAAAATTTATTTTCTAATTTTTTTATTTTTGAAATCCATGATTCTTTAGAGGACACTAAATGACAATAGTTTTCCAATTCAGAGCCTTCAGTCATTTTTTTGTTAACTATGCAAAACCTGCCTCTATAAAGAGATTCGACTAGTTTTAGTTTAATTCCAGTGTTTTGGTTTGTGTATAAAATGTTTATATGAGCATTTTTAATTGTATTGTTTATTTCTTTTTCTGTAGGGTCTTTTATTAGTTTTACATTTTTATTCTTTGAAATTAATTTCTTTAAACCAGGGCTAGGGTTTTTCCCAGCTATAATAAGTTTATGTTTGGTTTTTTTAAAAATTTTGTTAATTATGAAAAAAGCAGCATTTTCATTTTCAGCAATTGACAAATTACCGTGATATAAAGAATAGTTACCTTTGCCTTCTTTAGATGTTATTTTAGAGTTAGAATGAAATGCTTTTATGTGAGTGCATTTAGAGAACCTTTGAAAGTAATTTTGATCTTTCTTAGTGATTGTAAAATTCATTTGGCTTTTTTGTAGTTTTTTTTGATAAAATGATATTTTAAAACATTCTGATAAAAAATATATTTTTTTCAAAAAATTTTTTTCTGATTTAGCTAAGAGCTTATAGTAATTTGTTTCTATGTTGTAAATTCTAGTAAATTTTTTATAATTAGATAATCTTTTATTATTTATTAAGCTAGTACTATGTAAGCCTTCAAATAAGATAGGGCATTTTATTTTTAGTATATTTTTAATTAACTCTTTATCTTTTCTGCTTTTGACTATAAAAGGGGTCCAGCTTAATAGATTTTTAAAATTTGTTTTTCTTTTGTAATAATTTACAGACGAACAATATTTGTTTAATTCTTTTGTTTGTTTTCTTTCTTTATAGAAGCAGTGAAGATGTATCTTAATTCCTAGCTTTTTTAATTCTTTTATTTTATAGAAAACATCAATAATTCCTCCATAGTTTGCTGGATAAGGTATGTCAAAAGACACAATATGTAATTCTTGTCTTCCAAACATTTTAAATTTCAGTTTAATTCTATTAGACTCTTGTTTTCTAATTTTAATTTTTTAGCAGGGAATAGTTTTATGATCTTTTCATCGTGAGTTGCTATTATAATTGTTTTTCCTAGTTTGTGTATTTTGCAAATCAGATTCATTATTTCTGAAGAAGTTTCTGTGTCTAAATTTCCAGTAGGTTCATCAGCTATTATTATATCAGGATGATTTAAAAGAGATCTGCCTATGCATAGCTTTTGTTGTTGTCCACTAGATAGTTTGTGTATCATTGATTTGGATTTTTCTTGTAGATTTATTGTTTCTAAAATATATTCACATCTTGTTTTTATTTTTGATTGATCTTTCCATCCTGTAGCTTTTAGTACAAAAGATAAATTATCGTAAACACTTCTATCATAAAGTAGTTGAAAGTCTTGAAAAACTATTCCCATTTTTCTTCTTAAAAAAGGCATATCTTTGTTTTTGATTTTGTTCATATTTAAACCTAATACAAATAATTCGCCTTTTTGAACCCTTTGTTCTCCATATAAAGTTTTTAATATAGATGATTTGCCAATGCCTGTTTTCCCTGTAAGATATATCATCTCTTTTAGTTTTATTTTTAAAGACACATTTTCACATATCTCAGTTACATCGTTTGTTATATAAACATTTTTTAGTTCAACTGCATTCATTTTTATTTTTTTTAATTGAATTTTTCATTGTTAATAAATAATAATAATCTAAAAATTATATTATAGTTATTTTAATAAATTTATTCAATATGATTTATAAATATAAAACTTTATTTATATTTTATTTTTTATTTTCTTTTAGTATTCAAACTTATGCTGATTGTGATAGCTTTAAAAAAGGTTTAGAACTATTTGATAAAAATTTTTATGTTCTTGCTCAAGGTTTATTTGACAACTATATAGAGTGTGGTTCGTCAGAATTTTTATTAGAAAAATCTTATTATTATTCAGCTATTTGTTCAAAAGAGATTTATAATCAAGATGCTGTTTTTAAGTTTTTTGATTACATTAAAAATTATCCAGAAGGCATTTTTGTAAACGATGCTTATTTTAATTTAGGTAGTATTTATTTTGAAAAACAAAAATTTAAAGAAGCACATTCTTGGTATACTAAAGTTAAGGTAGAGAGATTGGATGATTTTTACTCTGATTTGTACTTTTTTAGACATGGTTATACCTGTTTTAAAGATAGTTTGCATAAACAATCTTTGTTTTTGTTTGATAACATAAAAAAGAAAAGTTTTTATTATAATTTAGGTATTTATTTTTCTTCTCATATTTATTTTTTGCAATCAAAATATAATTTAGCATTAGAGGGTTTTAGTAAATTATCTTCAATTAAAGGTTTATCTGAAATATCATCTTATTATAAGGCAGTTATTTATTATAAGCAAAAAAGGTATAATGAACTTTTAGATTACGGTGAGCTCAAAATAAGAGAACAGTCTATTAAAAAACAAACACATGTTAAAAGTTTAATGGCTCAATCTTACTATAATTTAGAAATGTATGAAAAATGTGTGACAGCTTTTTTGGAAGATTCTTCTTTTGTACATTCAAATCAGGCAATGTACAAGTTTGGGTATTCTTTATACAAAATAGATTCTATAGATTACGCAATTAAAGTTTTTGAAAGTATAAATTCTTCTTCTGATAGTTTGTCTCAGTATGTTAGTTATTATCTGGGTAATTGTTATCTCAAAAAAGACAATAAACGTTATGCTGTTAATTCTTTTAGTCAAGCAAAAAACTACAACCACGATATCTTCATAAAGGAAGATGCTCATTATAAATACATTAATTTATGTTTTGATCTTAATTGGGAATTTGAAAATCTATATAATGAGATATTGTCGTATCAAGAAAAATTTTCGGATTCAGCAAAATCGGAGACAGTTAAGAAACTACTTGTTAATTATTTTACTTTCACAAAAGACTATAATAATGCTTTTTCTGTTTTAGATAAAAAAGATAATTTAGATTTCTTAGAAAAAAATGCTTATCAGAGAATTTCATTTTTTTTAGCAAAAGATTATTATTATAATAAAGATTTCGTTAATGCTAAGAAATATTTTATTTATTCTTTGAAGTATAATCTAAAAAGCAAATATAATTCTCTTGCTAATTATTTTTTAGCTGAGATACACTTTAAGACGGGTGATTATCAAATATCAGTGAATTATTATAAGGATTTTATTTTTTCTTCTAGTTCTTATAATATGCAGGAATACGATGGTGCTAAATATTCTTTAGCTTATTCTTATTTTAAATTAGAACAGTACAAGTCTTCTTCTAATTGGTTTAGGAAATTCTTGGCAAACCATCAAGAAAAGGATAAATTTTACAATGACGCTTGCTTAAGATTAGCTGACTCTTACTTTATGTTAAGTGATTATAATAGAGCTAATGATTTTTATTCCAAAGTGGTAAAGTTAGATTTATTTGATTCAGACTACGCTTTGTTTCAAAAAATAAAGTGTTATGAATTAACTTCAGATTTCAAATATCAAAAGGAAAGTATAGAGAACTTTTTAAGTGTTTATAATTTAGACAAAAACGAATCAAAATATTTAGATGATGTAATTTATAAATACGCCATTATAAGTTTGTCAGAAAATAATTTGGATAAAGCTGTAGATTATTTTGATCGTATTATTTTAAATTTCAAGGATAGTGATTTCGTCAGAAAAGCTTATTTAAGTAAAGGTTTGCTTTATAGTAATTTGTATTCTTCAAATTTTTCAGATGATTATTTTAACAAGTCTAAAAATAATTTTATTCATTTAATAAATAAATATCAGTATACAAATGAATACAATGAAGCATTACTTGGTTTGAAATTACTTTACACTAGTAGTGGTAAGTATAAAGAATATTTTGAATATTTAAAATCTCAAGATATAGATATAAATATTTCTGCTCAAGATTCTATTGTTTTTTCTTCTGTTGAGTCTTTGTATATTCAAAAAGAATATAGCGCAGCTATATCAGGTTTCAGTGATTACATTAAAAGTTATCCAGATGGTTCTTTTTATTTATCTGCTTTTTACTATAGAGCAAAGTCTTATTTGGAAAAAGATGAGATTATACCAGCTTTGAATGATTTTATTGTGGTTTTAGATATGAATTCTAAATATTACAATCAGTCTTTGAAGTTTGCTGCAGAAATTTCACTTAAATTAAAAGATTATTCAACTTCTTTGTTTTATTTCACAAAATTTTACAAAAAAGTTAAAGATAATCATGAGTTGAAGTATGTTTTGTCAAATATTATAAAATGTCAAAAGAAGTTAGATCTTCATTTAGATTTAATTAATAGTTGTAACGATTTTCTTTTATTAGATAATTTAAGTGATATAGATATTTATGAAACAAATTTTACTTTGAGTAATTCTTATTTCAAGTTATCTGATTTTAAGAAATCTAAAAAAATATATAAATGGTTACTTGGAGAGGGGTATCAAAATGAAAATATTACATCTCAGTCTAGATACAATCTTGCCTATATGTTGTTCTTGGATGATAGTTTAAGTGCTTCAGAAGAAATTATTATTAAAATATTAGATCAATCCAATGATAATTATTATATAGCAAAATCTTTAATTCTTTTATCAGATATACTTGTAGATAAAAATAATTATTTTCAAGCAAAAGCAACTTTAAGTAGTATAATAGAAAATTATGATGGTGAATTTTTAGTTAACGAAGCTAACCTTAAGCTTCAAGACATAATTAAAATGGAGTCTGCTTTATTGTCTAAAGACTCTGTTTCAGAAGAAGATATAATATTAGATTTACTAAAAGATTTTAAAATAGACAATAATGATTTAATTGAATTTGAATGAGAAAAATATTTTTATTTCTTTTTGTTTTGATTGTTTTTGATTTATCTTCTCAGGAAAGATTAGATGTACAAACAATCACTATTGTAGATGATTTTGTTCCTGAAGTTCCAGATGCTAACAAAATAGATTTTACAAATAATTATAGTGATTCTATCTCTGTGGATAAAGATTTTAATTATTCTTTGTTTGACAGCCATTTAATTTTCCCTAATGAAGAAGTTTTGATTTCTTCTGTTAGGTTAAAAGGTCATCCTGTTGACAAAATTCATAATTCTTTTTTGAAAGGAGGTTTGTTTGCAAATAACTTGAACCCTAGTTTGAATTTATACTATAATACCTTGAGGTTAAAAAATAGTGATGAATTCAGTTGGGGTATTTATGGTGATTATGAAAAGAAAAAGTTTAATAAGCTAAATATTGATGACAGTTATTTTGCTTTAGGGACTCAATTTAAGAAAACATGGGATAAGGGGGTTTTAACTTCTTTTTTAGACTATCAATCAAATAATTACAACTGTTATTCTAATGAAAATGACTTTAAAAAAAATAACATTTTCCGATTAAAAGGAAAGTACATCAATTTATTTAATTATAAAAATGGAGTTAATTTTGATTTTAATTTTGATTTTCATGATACAAGGATTGAAAAATCTTATAAAGAGTCTTTATTTGATTTAGGTTTTAATATAAAACATTTGATGTTTAAAAAAGATATTTACACTTCTTTAAATTTAAGTATTACAAGTTGTTTATTTGACCAAGACTCGTTTATAAACCAAATTAACAATAACCTTTTTTCATTGTCTTCTTTTGCTTCTTCTTCTTTTGGTTTGTTAGATATACAATATGGATTTAGGTATTTTAAAAATCAAGATAATCATTTTTATCCATATTTAAATCTTTTACTAAATAAGGATTCAGAATATAATAATTTTAATTTTTTAATTTCAGGTTCTTATGTCAAAAATAACATAATAGACAGGTTACGTGAAAATAAATATTTGATAGATTATTTTATTATTTTAAATAAAAATGAAAGGATTAATTTTTCAATGAATTATAGTACAAAATTATCAAAAAGTATTATGAATAAAAATAATTTTTCTTTTTCTGTTTTGGACAATATGTATTTTTTCTTTTTGGATACTTCAAGTAATCGTTATAGTGTTTTGTATGATGACGTTAGTAATTTAAAATTAAAATCAGAGTTTATTTATAATTATGATAAAGATTTAGATATATCAGCTTCTTTTGTATATAATAAATTTTTCATGAATTTTTTATCTAAGCCGTATTTTGTGCCTGAATTAAAACTTGATTTAGGGTTGTCTTATGTGTATGACAAACAAACAAGTTTTATTGTTGATTTTTCATCTGGTTTTAGAAGATGGTCAAATGGTCAAAATGAAATGAATCCTTTTTTGACTTTAGATTTTGTGTGTAATTATGAATTTAACAAATATTTAAATATTGATTTTATTGTAGATGATATAAGTTTTGGGAACTATGAGTATTGGTTAAATTACAGTTCTTTTCCGACTTCTTTTTTGGTTAAATTGTCTTATGTCTTATAATGTTAATTTTTTGTTAAAAAAAACCTTTTATAATCTGTTTTTTTTATATTTTTTTCTTTCTAGTTTTATATATTTGTCTTAACTAAAAAAAGGTATATGAGTGAAGATAAACAGGCTCCCCAAAATATAGAAAATAATAATATTGAAAAAAAACAATATGGGGCTGAAAACATACAGGTTTTAGAAGGATTAGAAGCTGTAAGAAAAAGACCTGCAATGTATATTGGTGATGTTGGTCAAAAAGGATTACATCATTTGGTTTACGAGGTTGTCGATAATTCAATAGATGAAGCTTTAGCTGGTCATTGTGATAAAATTCAAGTTTTTATAAACGAGGACAACTCTATTACAGTGACTGACAATGGTAGAGGGATACCTACTGACATCCATCCTAAAGAAAAGAAATCAGCTCTTGAAGTTGTTATGACTGTTTTGCACGCAGGTGGTAAATTTGATAAGGATTCTTATAAGGTTTCTGGTGGTTTGCACGGTGTTGGTGTTTCTTGTGTTAATGCTCTATCAACTAATTTGAAAGCTGTAGTACACAGAAACGGAAAAATTTTTCAACAAGAATATAGCAGGGGTGTACCGCAGTATGATGTTAAAGAGACAGGTCAAACAGATAGGACGGGAACAGAAGTTACTTTTGTTCCAGATGGAGAAATATTTATAGAAACTATATATAGTTATGATGTTTTGTCTGCGAGATTGAGAGAACTTTCTTATTTAAATAAAGGAATTACTTTAGAGATTACTGACAAGAGGAGAACTGTTGAGGAAACAGGAAAACATGTTAAAGAATCTTTTCTTTCAGAGGGAGGTTTAAAGGAATTTGTTTCTTTTTTAGATTCTAATAGAGTTAGTATTTTAGAGGATGTTATTTATGTTGACGGTGAAAAAAATGACATTCCTGTTGAGGTAGCTATGCAGTATAATAATTCTTTTTCAGAGAATATACATTCTTATGTTAATAATATTAATACTCATGAAGGAGGTACTCATTTGGCTGGATTTAGAAGAGCTTTAACTAGAACTTTAAAAAGTTATGCTGAAAAATCAGGTATGTTAGATAAATTAAAATTTGAAATTAGTGGAGATGATTTCAGAGAGGGTTTAACAGGAGTTATATCTGTTAAAGTAATGGAGCCTCAGTTTGAAGGTCAAACTAAAACCAAACTAGGTAATAAAGAGGTTATAGGCGCTGTGGATCAAGCTGTTGGAGAAATGTTAAATAACTACTTAGAAGAAAATCCAAAAGCAGCAAAACAAATTGTACAAAAAGTTATATTAGCCGCTACAGCAAGGCATGCTGCTCGTAAGGCAAGAGAGTTAGTTCAAAGGAAAAATGTACTAACCGGTTCCGGTTTGCCAGGAAAATTGTCTGATTGCTCTGAAAAAGATCCTGAGGTTTGTGAAATATATTTGGTTGAGGGGGATTCTGCTGGAGGTACTGCTAAGCAAGGAAGAGATAGAACTTTTCAAGCTATTTTACCTTTAAGAGGTAAGATATTAAATGTTGAGAAAGCAATGCAGCATAAAGTGTTTGAAAATGAAGAAATCAGGAATATGTATACTGCTCTTGGAGTTAAAGTTGGAACTGAGGATGATGATAGAGCTTTAAATTTAGAAAAACTAAGATACCATAAAGTTATAATAATGACAGATGCTGATGTTGATGGCAGCCATATAGCTACCTTAATACTTACTTTCTTTTGGAGATACATGAAAGAGTTAATAGAATTAGGCTATGTTTATATCGCTACTCCTCCTTTATATCTTCTTAAAAAAGGAAAAGATGAAAGATATTGTTGGTCTGATGAAGAAAGAGATATTTTAATAGAAGAAATGAAACAAGGTAAAGATGTTAATGTAGCGATACAGCGTTATAAGGGTCTTGGAGAAATGAACGCAGAGCAACTTTGGGATACAACTATGAACCCTCAATTTAGAACATTAAGACAGGTAAGTATTGATAGTGCGGCTGAGGCTGATCGTATATTTTCTATGCTAATGGGAGATGAAGTTCCTCCTAGAAGAGAATTTATAGAGCAGAATGCTAAATATGCTAATATAGATGCTTAATTAACAACTTAATTTTTATCTTATCAAGCTAATTGTACCAGAGCAATTTTCGCTATTTGTGTAATCGTAAATCCATCCTTCAAAATCTTGATAAGATATATAGTAAGAATATACTCCGTGTGGAGAGTTTTGATTTTCGTATTGACCGTCCCAACATTCATTAGGGTTGTTTGATTGAAAAACAATTTGACCGAATCTATTGTAGATTGTGATATTATAAGTATCCTCTCTTAGAGCGTGATGTTTAACACAGAAGTTATCATTGTGTCCGTCTTTGTCAGGTGTAAAACTATTAGGCACGTAAAATGTATGTTCATCTTTTACAATGATTATTTTTGTTGTACTATCTCTGCATCCATTGTCATCTTCTACTGATAATTGTACGTTATATGTACCTTTGCTTTGAAATTGATGATTTAATCTATCTTGATTATAAGTATTTGAACTACCGTCATTAATCATCCACTCCCAAACAGTGGGATTACCTATAGAATGATCGTAGAAATTTATTATAGGATAATTTATAGATAAAGTATCAGTTAAATTATAAATAATAGCTTGTAATATGTCAGGTTTATTTAAGTAATAACTAAAAGTAGATATACAGTTATTATTGTCTCTAACACTTATTGTGTATGTTCCTTCTTCTTCTAAATTATATATATCTTGTTGATTAGAAAAGAAATTATTTGGACCGATCCAATTGTAAGAATAAATATCGTTATTAGAAACTCCGCCCCAAACAGATATTTCTATAAAACCATCATCAGTATAGTTGCAGCTCACATCAGATATATTAGAAGGCACTATATTTAATGGTGGAGGAGAATAGAGTGATATTGTAGATTGAGAAGTACAATTGTTTTGATCTGTAACAGAAACAACATAATCTCCAGCTTCAAGATCAGATATATCTTCTTGATTTGATATAAATCCATTAGGCCCCAACCAGCTATATACATAAGGAGGTGTCCCGTTACTAGTCGTTAAATCAATGATTCCATTATTAAAGCCATAGCAACTAATCTCAAATCCGCTAAAATTAGATGTAATAGGTATTATGTTCATTATTCCTGCTTCTGTTATATTTTGAGATAAATTATTTGTACATCCATTATCATCAGTTACTACAACAGTATATGTGCCTTCATCTAGATTGCTTATATTTTGTGAATTTGATGTAAAAGAATTAGTAGATGTCCAGTTGTAAGAGTAAGTAGGAGTACCTCCTGTCGTGTTTATATTTATTAATCCATCTGAGAACCCATTACAAGTAACATCCTCGTAACTAATTAAGCTTACAATTAATTCAGCTGGTTCAGATATATTTTCTTGTAATGTTGCTGTACATCCATTTCCGTCTGTACAAGTAACTGTGTAAGTACCTGGTTCTAGTCCAGATATATCTTTTGTGTTAGCTGAAAATCCATTTGTCCCTGTCCAAGAGAAAGTGTGAGTTGCTGTACCTCCTGAAAAAGATATACTAATAGACCCGTCACCTGCTCCGTAACAATTTACGTTATTTACATTACTACTTAGGCTTAAGTTTTGAGGTTCTGTTATTATTATAGGTTCTTGTATAGTGCATCCAAAAGCATCTGTTATGATAGCTGTGTAGTTTCCTGCAGATAAGTTTGAGCATGTTGAGCTAGAATTAACTCCATTATCAGTTAATATAGTTGTTCCGCTTGAATTTTGCCAAATCACGTTCCAAGGAGAACCTGTTCCAGAAAGATTTACTGTTGCTGTTCCATCATTTAAACCATTACAACTTACATTATTTGTGTTTTGTATTATGTTTAAAGATGATACAGTTACTGTAGTATTACAAGATAATGAGCCAGAAACAGAACACCCTGTAGAAGTAGCTGTATATGTTGTAGTTGTGCTAGGATTTACAACTATACTTGTTCCGTTGCCAACTATATTTCCAGCTCCATCTGTCCATGTCACTGTATTTGTGGTAAGAACTGGTTGGTATGGTATAGGGTTTATAGTGTATGAGTTAGGTCCATTAGGTATAAATTCATATCCATCATTTTGTGTTCC
>MDSW01009643.1_pt1 | contig 13921 bp, 13 predicted proteins | sample 811171 | NCBI WGS metagenome assembly MDSW01 (sample SAMN05326641, study PRJNA326480) | marine metagenome | isolation source: seawater | place: Atlantic Ocean: North West | collected 2012 | reverse complement strand
GCTAAAGGTAAATACAAGTATAAATAATAAATTTTTCATCATAAATTAAACTCAATTGTGGTTGATCCAACCTGTTGAACTGCCACACCGTCTATAACACGAGGTTTGAACTTCCATCTTAATACAGCAGACAAAGCAGCTCTATCAAAAATTCTAGGAGGCCTAGATTCAGTTATTACAGCATCTATAACCTTACCTTCTTCGTCAACGGTCAATTTTATAGTTACGTATCCAGTTTTTCCAGACAATAAAGCTTCTCGCGGATATCTAGGTGATATTCTAACCAGCGGTATTAGCGCACTATTAGATGCAAGGGAATTTGATCCTTGTAACATAGCACCCTTTAAATCAATAGGTGTTTTAATGTCTGGAAACTTAATATCTAAATTAGGTGTCACAGGTTCAGCGATATCAGGAGTTTCAAGTTTTGGTGGTGGTGGTTTTTTTGGTGGAGGTGGTTTTTTTGGTAAAGCTCTTTGTCTTTCATTTAAAAAATCATTCTTTTTTAATCTGACGAAATCAACCATGCTTGAGTCTTTTACTGAATCAAAGCCTTTTCCTGAAGGTAAGATAATTATGTAAATTATCAAAAAAATAAAGAAAGTACTAAGAAACCCTCCAACAAGAGCTAACTGATTCTTATTTTTTAGATCAATCTTTTTGAGCAGCGATTGATACATTTTGAACTCCGGCAAGCCTCACCTGATCCATAGTCTCAACTAGAAAACCAGTTTTTGAAGCCTCATCTGCTTGAATTATTACTGAACCCTCTGGATTTTCAGCTTTTAGTCTCTCCACATTAGCTCGTACTGATCTTAAATCGACTCTTCTTTTATCAATCCAAATCTCATCATTTGCAGTAATGGCAATAAGAATATTACCTCTTTCATCCCTAACAGCTGTTGCAGCATTAGGCCTATTAACTTCTACACCAGTCTCTTTTACAAAAGATGTAGTAACAATAAAAAAGATTAGCATTATGAATACAATATCTAACATTGGTGTAATGTCTATTGTTGATTCATCTCTTTCTTTATTTCTTCTTCTTATCATACTTTAAGCTGTTCTATGTCATATTTAATATTCAAAACAGATTTCTCAATAGCTGACTTTATTCCAGTGAGCATGAATAAACCTACTATTGATATAAATAAACCAGTCATCGTTGGCAAAGTGGCACGAGCTATACCAGATGCCATTGCTCTAGCATTGCCAGTACCGGTTATTGCCATGATATCAAATACTTCAATCATGCCCGTTACAGTTCCTAGTAACCCCAAAAGAGGACATAACGCAATTAATCCTTGAATTAATAAAATATTCTTATTTGCTTTAAGGCTAATAATAGAAATATTTTTGAGTTTAACTTTTTCATAAATCCAGGAATTAGAAATGTTATTTTTATTAATATCCGTCATAGCATCATTTGAGAGATTTTTTAATTCTGAAACAAAAAATATTAATCTTTCAATTAGCAAAGTTGTCATAAAAATTGCCAATATAAATAACACAACAATAACTGGCCCGCCTCTATCAAAAAAATCTAAGATAGATGTAAAAGGTAAGGCGAGATAATAGAACATTATTTAATCGATGATGACGCTACAAAACCAATAGCTTGTTCTTCATATATTTGAGATATTGCTCTACTTCTTGAATCAAGAATATTATGGACAAATAAAAGCGGCACAGCTGCTATTAATCCAAGCATGGTTGTTACTAGAGCCTGAGATATACCACCAGCCATAAGCTTTGGATCACCAGTGCCAAATAAAGTAATTGCTTGGAATGTCTCAATCATACCAATAACTGTTCCAAGGAGACCTAGTAGAGGTGCAACAGCAGCTAATAACTTAATAATGCTTAAATTCTTCTCCAAAGCTGGTGAAGCTTTGGCAAGTACATCTTCTAGCTGAGCTTCTAACTCTTCAGGTGTATCACCTTTATATTTTGAATAAATACTATTTAGCCTTCCTAGCGTTGAGTCTTCAGAGTAGTTACCGCTAGTTAACTCGTTATCTATAGTTTGGGATTCTTTTCTTAAGAAAAGAAATTGTAAAGCTCCCATTGCAAGACCAGCAATGAGAATTATCAATATTATGTATCCTACAAAACCACCTTGATTAATTCTTTCAAAAAAACCGGCTCTATCAATTAGTTTTGATAATAATGAGCCACGAGTTGGATCAATAAAAATCTCTCTGTATTCAACATCATTATTTTGAAGTCTTTTGGCAGATCTTTTTACAGAGCCTTCAGGCTGTTTAGCAAGATATTCAAGAACATTTTGTTCACTTACAAGATTTAAGTAATTACCATTGGCAACTGAATTAAATACTCCGATACGAACGATATCAGCATTCACAAGTTCCCCTGATTTTGAAAGGATATCAGTGTTATAAACCTTTACTTTGCCGCTTTCGTTTAACTCATTTAGAATTTCATACCACAATCTATCCAATTCATCAGATGTTGGTAAATCTAAACTTTTTCTTTCTGCAAGATCACCTAAAAATTCAATTCTTTCAGGGTATTCAATGTTTGTAAGAGATAATAAGAATTGACCTTTAGACTCACCAGCAGTTTGTCTTACAATCCCAAATAATTCACCAAAAGAACCTAACTTTAATGTGAGCTGCTCTTCTAATTCCGATAATTTTTTATCATTATCTTCATATTCTTTAGTTAGCCTTTCACTTCTATCTTCTTCAGCATTTAATTTTGCTTTCATTTGATTTAAAAGGTATTGCTGTCTATTTTTATCTGATAAAAATTTGTTTAGTCTCTCTCTGTCTTCCTTTGCTCTTATAGAAGCAGTATTTTTTACAGATTCAACTAGTAAGTCTAAATCTGTTATGACTGGTGCTACAGGTTCCTGAACAGTATTTTCCTGTGCAAAAAGTCCTAAAACTAGGAACGGTAAAATTAAAGTTCTTTTATTCATCATCATTCCTATAAACTGGTATTTTTATTAAAGCTGGTGGTGCTTGTTTTGAGGCCACCTTTAAAGCATCAGCAGTAGATCTTTTAATTGAAGAAGAAGCTTTTTCCCATGATTGCGAATTAGTATCCCAGTAACCGCCTTTACTCCCGTCAACAGTTAGATATGTTAAAGCTATTCTTCCAATTCTTAAGAAATCAGCACTTGTTTCAACATCATCTATCATAATATTGTCTCTGTATGCTTCTATGGTTCTGCCATATTCAAGCTCGGTTTTGTATGCTTCGATGATTAACCTAAATTTCTCAGAGGTAGAAATATCACCTCTATCCATAGTCACTTTTAAATTATTTAGTCTATCTCTTCTTTCATCTAATAAGAAAGGTAAATCTAGTTGAATGAAGTTTTCAAGACCATCTATCATTCTTAACATGAAAGGAACAATTCTTTGGTTAGTTTGATCAAGCTCATCAATTTTAATAAGAATGCTCTCAATTTCATCTATTTGAGAGTTAATTATCTTTTGAACCTGATCGTTATAAAGCTTTAAAGAGTCATACTCTTTTGATGTGGATTGATATTCAGCCAATAAAATTCTTGTCTGCTCATCTAATTTAACGATTTGTTCTTGGGTTAGGCCTGACTTTTCTATACTGGCTGTTGAGATACCAATAGTGTCTTTAACAATATTTTCATCTTCAGCAATAGATTGAGAAAACAATGGCACACAAAGAACTGCAATAATATATATGTAATTCATGGTTGTATTTTAGAACAAAAAGGAGGCGTAAGCCTCCTTTTTATTAAGATTAATATTTTAGAATCTAAGTTGGTACGTTAAGAACGCTTGTGGTCCAAATCTTGGATATCTAAATGAGTTATATCCATAAGGATAGAATGATCTTCCTTGGTCCCAAGCCACATCAGTATCAGGGATTGAATCAAATACGTTTGTTACAGTTAATGATATGAATGACTCTGGAGTAATATCATATGCAACTGCTACGTTAGTATCAAAGTAAGGACTTTTTGTTTCGCCATCTTGGCCTTCCATATGACCAACTCTTAATGTTGACATACTTGCAGCCCAATCACCTCTTGACCATCCTAGTCTAAATGACTGTCTTGATCTTGGCGTATATGAACTGTTCATATAACTTACAAGTGGGTCTCCAATATCCTCTGCATATTTGAGATCAATCTGATTGGTATTAACAATAGAGAATGAAAAATCTCCAAGTGAATCAGTTACCCAGCTGTAGCTTATTGATGTATCAACACCAATGAACTCTTGTCCAGCAATGTTAACAGGAGTTTCATAAAGTGCTGTAATTGAACCTTCAGCTAGAACGTTATCATATGCTTCAGGTGTAAAGTCTTTACCACCTCTTACAATGGAAGCATAAACTTGTTGACAGTATGAGTCCGGATAAACAACTGTACCAGCACTTGTGTCTCCTGCCTCTTGAGCTCTACAAATTGCTTCGTCTCTGACTATAGTAGTAAGGTCTTTTGTAGATACAATATCACCAAGTTGAATATGGAATGCATCCAAAGTAACAATCAATCTATCTGCAGGCTCCCATACAAAACCAATAGAGTATGAGTCACCCTCTTCTTCTTTTAGGTTAAGGTTACCTGTTGTTATACCATCGATATTGATAATGTTATAGCCAGGAGATGCTGTAGCACAACCTGTTCCAAGAACACCCCAATCACCTGACGCATAACACTGATAGTAATCAATTTCAGATGCAAAGAATCTTCTCTCACCGACAAATGAATACGGTAAATCAGGAGCTTTAAAGGATTCTGACCATGAACCTCTTAATAAGAAATTATCACGAGGTCTCCATTCAAATGATGCACCCATTGTTCTTCTGTCAACATTAACTTTTGAGCTGTCATACTCATCAAGTCTTGTTGAGACGTTTACTAAGAATGTTTCAGTAACAGGGATTGAGAGCTCAACACCAACTGCTGTTCTATCTCTTTCACCGCCACCATCAACACCACCAATACCCCAAAGCTTACCTTCTTTATTAAGTGGGCTAAGTTGAACGTCATAACCTTTTGTTTGATGCTCAATAACAGCAGCAAAACCTAGAGGACCGTATGGTAATTGCATAATGTCACCAGTAATAGATGCTTGGAATAATTCAGAAAAAGCATCAGCAGGTTCTACATTATCAACTCTTAATGCCTCTAAATCCTCGGCTGATTGAGTTGACAGATAAAAATCCCAGTTATAACAGTTTGGCTGACTATAAAATGCTGAGTATGCGTACCAGCCGTAGCTATCAACAACTTCACCATTTGATGGATCACCATCGAGCAGGTCGTTTGTGTCAAGTACACAAGGGTTACCCCAACCATCGACCCCACCTATGTTATGGATTTTATCGTACAGAGCAGATGCTAAGAAGTTTCTACCAGTTGAAACAACATCGTATGTGTTATCAGTATATGAAACATCCCACTCATAACCGTTTGCTAAAACACCTCTAGCACCAATGTCAAAAGTTGTTGTTTCCTCTTCGTAACTTGTTCCTCTTGTTGCATTAGTAAATATCTTTTGGATTCTAAAGTCCATCATTGAAGCAATTCTACCTGCATAAGGTTGTCCAGCAGGAACGATAGCATTTTGAGTGTATCTATTACCATATGGCTGAGGACCAGCAACCCAAACAAAAGGTGTAAATAGGTTATCAAGCACACCAGCTGTATCTGTCTCTAAATGAACCACCTTAGCATAAAGTTCAACTTTATCATTTAGCTCGTAAGTACCTGATAAATATACTGATGCTCTTTTTCTTTCATTAGTTAATGTTCCGTTTGAACTACTGTCAAAACCACAGTATGAACCATAGAAAGATGATGCATAAGATGAATGCATTTCAGGTGGTGCAAGTGAATATCCTGGATCAGCATCTTCACAGACCAAATCATTTATTGAACCTGTATTTAGGTCTTGTAATGTTCCAAGTGTATTACCGCCTGGATGTAAGTGAAGAGGATAATAATACTGATCTCTAATTAATAAACCTCTTGATAATAAAGGTACTGATCTACTTGAGTCTTCCCATGAATCATGCTCACTTCTACTTTGTATTGGAACTGGTTGTTCATCTCTATACTCAAGTGCATATGTATATGAAAGTCTATCTGTGAAACCACCACCAGCGAACTCAAAGTTTACAGTTTCACCGCCAGTACCAGCACCAACGCCGCCACCAACTTGAGCTCTAAATGTTCTGTCTTCTAAGCCATCAACAAGGATAATGTTAACAACACCAGCAACAGCATCCGATCCATAAATTGAAGAAGCACCTGATGTTAAAACTTCGATTCTATCAACAGCTGCTAAAGGAATAGCTGCATAGTTAAAAGATGCTGACTCACCATTATATGGGAAGGGATAATCAGCAGTTCTTTTACCATTAACTAGAACCAATGTTCTGCCAGGGCCAAAATCTCTTAAGTTAATTGGCTGTAGCGATCCGTTAAAACCTGCTTGGAAGTTTTCACCGTTAACACTACCAGTATTTTGAGTTAAGTTACTAACAGCATCGTATACAGTTTGAAAGCCTTGAGCTTCTATATCTGATCTTGTAATAGTAATTAAAGGCGTAGCACCCTCAACATCAACTCTTTTAATCCTTGAACCAGTAACTGCCACTCTTCCAAGCTCTTGTACACCGTCTTCAGCTGATGCGGTTGAAACTGAAGCCTCAGAGACAACTTGCTCTTCGTTAGCAACTACTTCAGCTTCTGCAGTCTCTTCGACTTCAGGAGCTGATGTCACATCTTCACCTGGATTATCTGCGTAAAGCATTCCAACTGACAATATAACAGTCAATAAAAATAAATTTTTGTTAATCATAATAAATCCCCTTTATTATTAACGTATTAAATATTTAATACATAAAAAACTTGTGCAATAAAGCACATATATAGATAGAAGAATACAGATATAGCCATTCTTTGTAAATACTTTGTTATTTTTATTTAACACCAGATTTATAATAATCTTTTGATATTACAAATGTTTAGTAGTAAAGTATATTTGACATTAGATTATTAAATATCTACTTTTTTCTGAAGTACGTCTAATTAGTTCAAACTATGAGGAAAATATGAAGAAACCATTAATTAAATTTTTTACTTTTATAGTCATTGTTGGAATAACAATTGAAATATCTGCTGATAATAAAAATGCAATACCTATAGATAAATTGGTGTGTTATGGCCAAGGAACAAGCCAATCTCTCTCTCCGTCTGGTGAATTTTATGCAGCCATGGTGCCTATTGATAAAAATGTTTGTGACATAAAAGATGAATCTGATCAGGAAGCTTCTAGAACTAAAAGAGTTTTAGTGGTCACTGATTTAAAAACAATGACGCCAAAAGTTATTTCAGGAACCACGCCTGGATCTTCTGTAAGTGGGTTCTCGTGGTTGAATGATGAGAAATTACTGGTATACAGAGATAGTAGAGCTGCATTAGACTCTGCAAGCTTATACACAATTAATAGAGATGGAACTGGAACATCGTTATTAATCAAAGCTAAACAATTTAAAAATAAACCAGGTCTTGAGGTTCCTTTTCTTTATGATGTTTTTCCAAAATACCCAAACAAAATTTTAATTACTCTTAATAGGAATAGTAATTTTAGAGAATTTAGAGATTTGTATTGGCTCGATATAAATACAAAAAAACTTGAACTTGCTGCTAGAGTTCCCTCTGTTAAAAACGAAATAGTTACTGGCTGGTTGTTAGATTGGAATGGTAATGCAAAAGGTTTCCAAACTTTTGTTGCATCTGGTCCTGATATGGGGTTAGTTAGATCTTTTTACAAATATAATTCAGATGGAAACCATAAACAGGTCGGAAGTTGCAGACATCAAGAAGCATGTTTTGTTCCAGTTGCTTTTGATGTGGATAATAAAACCATTTTAGGTGTTGGTCAGGCAGTTCAAAAAGATGGAACTATTTTAAATGAAACAGATACTAATGCTCTTTGGGCTATGGATTATGAAACAGAGGAATATGTGGAGATGATTTATCATGACCCAGATTTTGATGTATCGAGTCCCCTTCAAGGAGATAACACACTTTCTTTATGGTTTGATGACAACGGTGCTGGATTGTACGGTTTCTCATACGCAGCTGAAAAACCTGTAGATGTTTATTTTGATGGATATTTTCAATCGGTTAAAAAATCACTTGAAGCAGTTTTTCCAAATGAAAGAATCACTTTGACTGACTGGAGTCAGGACTTAACAAGATTCTTAGTTAATGTAAGAAGTGATACAAATCCAGGTGCTTCATATATGTTTGATATATCTAAGGGCTCTCTGTCTTTAATATCAGACTTTGCACCATGGCTTAAAGAATACAAGTTAGCAAAAATGGAGCCGTTTACTTATAAAGCTAGAGATGGTCTCAAACTTCATGGTTACATAACATTGCCTGCTGACTATAAAAAAGGCACGAAGATACCATTCATTCTTCATCCACATGGTGGTCCTAATGCCAGAGATTATTGGGGATATAATCCAGAGGTTCAGTTTTATGCATCTAGAGGCTACGGAGTAATACAGCCTAATTATAGAGGCTCAACAGGCCATGGCAGAAATGAAATGATTTTAGCGAATCATCAAATGGGTAAAACAATGCAAACTGATAAATATGATGCTTTGTTATGGGCTGAGGAACAAGGATATGTAGATATGGATAATGTTTGTATATCCGGTGCAAGTTATGGTGGATACGCAGCAATGCAAGCAGCAACAAAAAATCCAAACATGTTTAAATGTATCATTACCTATGTGGGCACTTTTGATCTTACATCTATGGATTTAAGAGGACTAATGTGGAGTAAAGCAGCGATGCCAATGGAGTATATTGAAAAAGGCAATCCGAAGGTTCCCGAAGACTATAAAAATTTATACGAAAATAGCCCTATTTTTCATGTTGAAAATGTAGATGATCCTGTTCTTATAATTACTGGAAGGCGTGATGCTCAAGTTCGATTCCAAGAAACTGTTGATATGGTAGCTGAATTTGATAAATACAAAGTTGACTATGAATACATCATCAAAGGAGATGAGGGACACGGTTTTAGAAGTGAGGTTGCTAATTTAGCTTTATATAAGGATTATGAAAAATTCCTTGCAAAACATCTTACTAAAAATTAAAAACTAGCTATTGAAGTTTGGCTTTGTCCAAGTATGAGGGCATGAATATCACTTGTGCCCTCGTAAGTATTGACTGCTTCTAAATTCATTGCATGCCTTATAACGTGGTATTCATCAGCTATACCGTTACCTCCATGAATATCTCTAGCAGTTCGAGCTATATCTAAAGCCTTTTGACAGTTGTTTCTCTTAACTAAAGAAATCATTTCTGGTTGCATTTGCTCTGTATCAATTAATCTTCCAACCCTCAAAACACTTTGTAAGCCAAGCGTTATTTCAGTTTGCATATCTGCTAGCTTTTTTTGAATTAGCTGCTTTGATGCAAGAGGTTTATTAAACTGTGATCTTTCAATTGAATATTCAAGACTGGCGTTCCAGCAGAACTCAGCTGCACCTATTGAACCCCATGCTATTCCATACCTAGCCATATTAAGGCAGGAAAAAGGTCCTCTGAAGCTTTGCACTTCAGGCAAAATTTTATCCTCTCCAACTAAAACATCATCTAAAAATATCTGTCCAGTTACAGAAGCTCTTAGGGCAAATTTTCCTTCTAAAGTAGGAGTTGATAATCCTTTAACTTCTCTATCAACTATAAAACCTCTCAAGATGCCCTGCTCATCCTTTGCCCATATAATCAAAACATCAGCAATTGGAGCATTTGTTATCCATGTTTTTGAGCCGTTAAGTAGATAACCGTCTTTGGTTTTTTTTGCGTTAGTCTTCATTGATGCTGGATCAGAGCCAGCATCAGGTTCTGTTAATCCAAAACAACCTATTAAATTTCCTTTTGCCATTTCAGGCAGATAATGATTTTTTTGCTCCTCTGAGCCAAATTTATATATTGCATGCATAGCAAGAGAGGTTTGAACACTAAAAGCAGATCTATAACTTGAGTCAACTCTTTCTATTTCTCTAGCAATCAATCCGTATGAAACATAATTTACGCCAGCACAACCATAGCCATAAATTGGCGCACCTAAAAAACCCATCTGACCCATTTCTTGATAAATTTCTTTATCAAAAATTTCATTTCTATTTGCTTCTAAAATTCGAGGCATGAGTTTATCTTGACAATAATCATGTGCACTATTTTTGATACTTAACTCGTCTTCAGTTAACTGATCATCAAATAACAAAATGTCTTTAGTTGGCATATTTATAAACCCTCGACTCTAATAATACCAAATCTTGGTGATGAATATTTGATAGAGTTTATAGATAACTCGTGTGTTACTATTTTGATCATTTCATTGCTGTTGCCACAAATAATAATTAAAGGTATCTCTTCTTGATATCGTAGAACAAAATCTAGAATTAAATTAGTAGCTTCATAATACCTTTCACCATGAAGATCAAGGTGTGTAATACCCCTTTCTTGAAAAACGTTCATGAACTATTATTACCTACTTATAATTTAAATTAAAAATTTATGGCTAAACTTCATTTTTTTTACTCAACAATGAATGCAGGAAAATCAACTTCGCTCTTGCAATCAAATCACAATTATAAAGAAAATGGATTAGATACTATTATTTTTCTTCCTGATGAAACTAGTAAACTATCAAAAGGTCAAATAGTTTCAAGAATTGGTTTAAAAGCAAAAGCAGTTATAGCAAATAAAGACTTTAACTTTATGCATTATGTAAGAGAGCATAAATCAAATAACCTAAGTTGTATCCTTATAGACGAAGCCCAGTTTTTATCTAAAGACCAGGTTAGACAGTTAGGACAAATAGCAGACAGACTCAATTATCCAGTGATGTGTTACGGAATAAGAACTGATTTTAGAGGAGAGTTGTTTGAAGGGAGTGCTGAGCTTCTTGCACTTGCAGATAATCTAATCGAACTAAAAACTATATGTTCGTTGTGCAGCAGGAAAGCAACTATGGTCGTAAGAAAAGATAATGAGGGCAAGGTTGTAACAGAAGGCTCAAAAGTAGTTGTCGGTGGAAATGATATTTATACTCCGGTATGCAGAAAACATTACAGAAAATTAACAAAATTAATATAACAATAAATCAAATATTTATCTCGCCTTTCATGTATTCAATGGCTTTGCCTCCAATATGAACTCTCTCTCCAAGATCTTCACAAGATAATACTCCACCTCTTTGAGAGACTTGATGAGCTACGAGCTTAGATTTCTTTAATTTTTTTGACCAATATGGGATTAAGCTTGTGTGAGCAGAACCAGTAACAGGATCTTCGCTCACTCCAGCAGATGGTGCAAAAAACCTTGAAACAAAATCACAATCTTCTCCTAGTGAGGAAACTATCAAGCCTCTTGCATTGATATTATTTAATAATTCAAAATTAATATTTAGGTTTCGAACTAAATCTTCTGAATCCACGATTGCAAGCAAATCATCCCTGCCTCTATATAATTCGATAGGTTTAATATTTATTACATCTTTAACCAATTCAATTTCACGACTAATAGAAAGTGAATCTTTTGGAAAATCAAGAACAAGTAAATCACCTTTTTTTGTAACATGTAAGGTACCATTTTTTTTTGATTTAACTGTAAAAACTGAGCTATTTGGGTTTACATATTTGAAGAAAATAAATGCAGATGCAAGGGTTGCATGGCCGCATAGATCAATTTCACAAAGTGGGGCAAACCATCTTATATGGTATTCATCATTTTCTTTTCTAATAAATGCAGTTTCTGAAAGGTTATTTTCAGCAGCTATATTCTGCATTAATTTCTCATCGTTTAGTTGTGAAAATATTACTGCAGCAGGATTTCCTGAAAATAATTGATCAGTAAATGCGTCTACATAATATATTGGAACTCCCATTTACTAAGCCGATAGCGCTTCTTTTACCCCCTCATGGACAATTTGAGAGTTTTGGATGTTTAGACCATTCCCTAAATGTTTGTTTTCTTTTAAAGCCTTTTCAACTCCTTTGTTAGCAAGTTCTAAAATATACGGCAGGGTCGCTCTATTTAAAGCCTGAGTTGCAGTTAACGGAACAGCACCAGGCATGTTCGTGACACAATAATGAATAATTCCATCATGCTCATATGTTGGTTTGTCATGCGTTGTAGGCCTGCTAGATTCAAAACAGCCACCCTGATCGATTGAAATATCTACCATGACTGCTCCAGGCTTCATGTTTTGAAGCATAAAATTTTTTACAACTTTTGGAGCTTGTTTTCCAATTACATAAACAGCACCAACAACTAAATCAGAATTTTTTAAAGCTTCTTCTATGGATGAATCAGACGATACGATATATTCAATATTTGAATCTCCATAAATTTCACGAAGTTCATCTAACCTTTTTTGAGACAAATCAATAATTTTCAGATGTGCTTTATTGTTTATTGCTTTTTCAATAGCCATAGTTCCAGCTACACCAGCTCCTATAACAGTTACCACTCTTCGCTCTACATCATCCATAGCACCAATTAAAGTTCCCATTCCCTTGTTAGGTTTAAGTAAATGGTAGGACCCAACAACTATACTTAGCTGACCTGCAATAGAGCTCATAGGAGAAAGCAATGGCATTGTTCCGTCATCTGCTGTAACAGTCTCTAAAGCTATTCCTGTTATACCGGTAGATGCTAGTTCACGGCCAGTTTTTGGATCACCTGCTAAATGCAAGTAAGCAAAAACAGTATGTTTTTCATTCAAGTAACAAAACTCTTCTGGAATAGGCTCCTTTACTTTTACAATAAGCTCAGACTGTTTATAAAGCTGCTCAGCTGTATCAACAATCGCCGCCCCTGCTTTTTCATAGTCACTATCTAAAAAACCTATTTCAGTTCCAGCATCTTTTTGAATGAAAACTTTGTGATTATTTTTGATTAGTTCACTTACGGATTGAGGGGTAAGTCCTACTCTAAACTCATTATTTTTAATTTCTTTTGGTACGCCTATTTTCATGTAAAAATTATACACTTTTAAAATACAAAAATAGAACTTGGGGAAACTGTTAATTACAGATCAATGTTAAAAAAATCTTCAACAGTTTTATGAGCTACCTCTTGAAGAAATTTTTTATCTTCAAGACTTATCTGATTGAAATAATCATAATTTATTTTCAATGGAGATTGATGGGTAATACTTGCAAAAACTACGCAAGCAGCTAAATAAGTTCCAAGCAGGCTTGGATGACTGCCATCAAATGTTTTATGCAACTCGATATTAGGATTAGACTCATATGCATTTTCAAATGCAATGCCAACAGGTATCACTAAAGCATTATTTTTATTACCTGCATCAATATACATTTTCTTAATATCCTCAATCATTTTTGAATTAGCATCTCTGTGAGGTTTTACATATGCATGAATCATATATAACGCGGCTTCAGCTCCGGATTCATGAATTTTGTTAATGACGCTTGCTGTTGTTTTAGAAAAAAGATCTCTTTCTTTGAGGGTGTCAGTTTCGCCACTTCCTCCTTGAAAAATAACAAGTTGGAAAGGTTTTTTTGCCCCTAGGTTTTTATGATTGATTGGGTAATCAATATTATGATGCCATGATCTAGAACCACTAATGGTTACAGACTTGTAATTACTTGTAGCAATCTCATTTCCATAAACCTCTTCAAGCATTCTTCTAACGTGATTATGAAGACTATCATTGTAGTAAAGATAACTATTTCCAATATATAAAACTCTTTCTGGAGTTTTATTTTTTAAACCTACTACATTTACTTCTGAAGATAATAAAAAATTAGAAAAAATAAAAATAAAAGGTAATATATATTTCATAAAAAAATTCTAACTGAAAAAATAATATAGGTCATAAATATTTTAAATACTCAT
>MDSW01038271.1_pt1 | contig 13922 bp, 10 predicted proteins | sample 811171 | NCBI WGS metagenome assembly MDSW01 (sample SAMN05326641, study PRJNA326480) | marine metagenome | isolation source: seawater | place: Atlantic Ocean: North West | collected 2012 | reverse complement strand
CGGATCCCAACTTTTAGTCAAGAACCCATCGAATCGCGACGATATAGTGTTGTGCTACAACACAACTCTGAGTTAGAACTCACCGCTCCGACATCGTTCTTGTCTTCCGTCAGGCCCCTCATGCATTGCCTCATTTCATTTCTGAATGGCACATCTGCTGAGCATGGGATTTCTGTAGGTCTGTTTCGTGAAAACTCGGGCCGACACTGGTCCGGAATCCTGCCCTGCTGACGAGTTGCCTTCGGCTGCTGGCCTCCTTCTCGCACTCCGAGAGCCAATCCAGCCACGCCTCATGAGCCGCATTCACACCGGTTCAACTGATCTCGTCCCCCCCTTCTATTCAGCAGGATTCGACATGACCTACTTCCAGACGATCAAGCGTTCCTCACACCGCACACACTGCCCCGATCGCACACCAGCTCCCGTTGAAGAGTGGGAGGAGCCCGACAATCGATTCCCGGAATTCCGCAACAGGACGCGTCAGCTGTTCTCCATCACAGACGTCGCGCGACTCTGCAATGTGCAGCTGGACACCGTCAGTCGCTGGGTCCGGTTTCATAACCTGCGTATGAATCGAAACGGGTTCGTCACCCGTCAGCACCTGATTGAGTTCATCAACTACAGCGGTCACACGGAAGTGCTCAACTGGATCTGAGTCACCCCCTGTCCCGTCCGCCATTCTGTCCCGTCCGCCATTCTCTGACGGCGCGACGTTCCATGTTGATCTCTTTCACGCAGAAAGTGCACAGGAATGATGACCGCATCCTTTGTTCCTCTCATCACACTGCCGAGTCCGGCCATCGCTCATCTCGTCAGCCACTCCTCCTCGTCAGACAGTGAGTCACCGACTTCTGAAGATCTCCACGATCCTCACGGTGAAACACAACCTGACTCAGACGGCATGGTTACTTCCCGCCGTCCCAGCCCCCAGGCAATTCTGCTGCCCCGGACTCACGTCGGTAAAAACGACAGGCCAGTCATCCCCGATCCATGGGCATACGACTGGCATGCTCTGGCCATTCGGCGCGAATTTCGAGGACGCGTTTGGTCGGGCATCTGGGCCCTATGAGCAAAGAATCGAACAGTATTTCTCCTGAAGATGTCCGCGGCCGATGAGCACAGTGGCCGCGGACACCTCTTCCATTCGACCCGACCGGCACAAGCCGAACTTCGGCAGATTCTGCCGATTCCATTTTCCACACAGCCGATACACACAGGGACGGACCTGATACCTACAGCAAACGGAGGCTTCACACAGGAGAATCACACGCTTCGCTCAGGTCGGTCCCTCGATGAACTTCACCTCCCGAACTACTCGCCTGTTCCGGAATCTCACCCTGCTCTGCGTGCTGCTTGCTCAACTAACGCACGCGCAGGAAGAACGGCCACAGGCACACAGCACCATTCCAGCTCTGCCTGCCCCTGAAACGGCGGAGACAGACCACCAGAGTGGCTTCTGGTATCTCTCGACCGAACACTCCCCTCAGAATTTCCATCGGGAATGTCCAAAGTTTTGCCCATCTGTCTGCCGGTGGAACTGCGGCTACCATCGCTCCGACTTTGATGCGTTGCTCAGTCAGATCCAACCCGAAGTCCCCGTCTGCATCATGGTTCACGGGAGCTTTGTGAGTCCGAACCTTGCCAGCAGCCAGGCCCCCAGCGTCTGGCGGTGGTTCCAATCCGCCAGTCGCGGCAAACAAATGCAGATGATCTACTTTCGTTGGCCCAGCTATCGCCCCATCACTCCAACGATTGCATTCGACGTAAACCAGCTCGGCTTTCGTGCTGCTCGAAACGGGTACTACCTTGCAGAACTCGTGAGTCGCCTTCCCGAAGATTGTCCCGTCTGCCTGGTGGGACACAGTCATGGCACCCGGGTCATTTCATCTGCCCTACACCAATTGTCAGGCGGCTGCATTCAGGGTATCCGTCATCCATGGGCGAGGAGAAACGGACGAAGAATTCGTGCCGTCTACTCCGGCTCAGCAATCGACCATGACTGGCTCAATCCGGGTGAACGCTACGATTGTGCTCTCAACAGTGTCGAGTGTCTGCTCACACTGACAAATCGCCTGGACCCTGCTCTGAAGATTTACCCGATGCGACTTCCCGTGATCGCGCATCGCCCACTCGGTGCAACAGGGCTGACGGATTCAGATCGAGAAGCACTGGGAAGTAGAGCGGGCAAAGTGGTGGAATGCGACGTCACACGGAGTATTGGAGTGCGACACAATCACCTCAACTACTTTCAAAAGCCCTCCATGGCCATGCTCATGCACAACTATCTCTACATGGTTAAGTAGAGCTGCGGGTATGGAATACAGCTGCGCTCTCGTTGCCTCAGGCTGATCGCCCAAAGTCGAGCTCTGCCGGGGAGTCATAAAGCTGCGTTTCAAGAGTCGTCATGGAAAAGTACCTGCGGTCGATGCAAAGCTTCGACCGACGAAGGCAGATAGTTTTCCGCAAGACGCGGGCTGCGGCCGGATGTTTCCGGACCTGGCGTCCAGCACTCGTTAATTCGCCTGCGAGCGATAGGGCCATGCCCAGATCTGATCATCGCTTCTGCGGCCGCTCTGCGGATCATCCGGCTTTCCATCCTGCCCGAGGATCCGAATCTGAAATCCGTCCTCTGTCCGCTGATAGTCAAGTGGCCGGGCGGTATACGCATCCTCGTTTCGAAAACCATTATCTTCACCCATCACGGCCTTAAGCGTGCCGGGGAATTCACCGTGATCCCGACGCCACGCATGCAAAAGCGCCGCAAGGACGATCAGCTGCTGGTGATTGGAATCCTGTGCGAGGACACCGCAGGCCCCCGGAAGCGGAATAAACTCTGTGATCTTCACACGCAGATACTCATTCGCATCAAGCCAGTAGAGTTCTTCAAAAGAATATGTCTTTGATGTGTCAGCCATCGCGGCGCCGCGATACCCATCAATGACACTGTTCATTCGATCCTGACGCCGCTGGTAATCTTTTACGACCATCAGCTCTTCCAGCTGATCAAACATATTGTTGAAGGCACGCAGCTGATCATTCCATGCCACGTTGGAACAGAACATGTTTCCCTGAACTCCCTTTGCGGGTCCGGCCAGTGAAATCAGGATCTCGTTGGAGGCTCGTTTGTGTCGGGAATACTGCACAATGTCCAGTGCCATCAGCTGTTCGGTCTGCAGTGCTTCACGCATCATTTCTGCAGCACATCCGTCAGGTCGGACCGCACAGATCTGCGCCAATTCTCCGTCCGTCAGATTGTCAGAGGACAGCATGATATTCCAGAGAGCCCTGCATCCCTGCTCATCAAGGGCTGATGCCACCATCTGGTCAATCACGATCGGCAGTTGTTGTTCCCGATCACGACACTTGAAGACAAACGCGAGAACATTCAGCGCCCTTTCACGTTCACCCTGCCCCCACAGAAACATGGCATACTCCAAAAGCCGACGTGAAATCGTGCGGTGAGTGGAAGCCAGTGGCAGCAGGATCTCAGTAAGGTTTGCTGCGCTACCGGGACCGGCATTACGGCCACCAATCGCGAGACCTCCGACGGACGGTGGTCCGGGGTCGGTGCTCATGACCAATTCATACCAGTCCGTGTTGCTCTCAACAAAAGCGGCAAACTCAGGGTCGTCATCTCGAGAAAAGGGAACTGCCCGACGAAGTTCAACCCGCTGTTGCAGCACGTCCGCCTTTCGACTGTCGATCTCTCCATTCAGCAGTGAGCGAGTTCCCGGGTAAGTTAACTCTGCTTCCGCGATCGGGAACAGAATCAGATGCCACGGATCCAGAGTAGGATCAGCAGTTCCAAAACGGTTCCGTGCCCATGCAAGATAGTTGACCCGTGTCCCGTCGAACGTTGTGAACTCCGTGATCACTGTCGTTTCCGGACTGATCTCAATCTGTTCCGGCTGCCCCGGAATGGACCAGACCCCCATGCCCACCGGCAATAGAATTCCAGACAGCGCAATCACTACGCGCAGGCGGACTCGAGAGGTTCCAGGTGGTACCAGTTGTTCAGAGGGAGCATTCATCCGCGATATCCGACCCAGGCAATGGTGGCGTGACAAACGTGAATGCTCAGGCGCCGGGGCTGTCTGAATATCTTCGAACAAACAGACATTTTGTGGAATTCGCAGGCGACCCTGATCAGGATTACGCACGCTGGACAGCGTTGAACTGTTCCACGTATTTCTGCACCAATCCACTGACTACCGCTTCAACCTGCTCAGACTTCAGCGTGCCTTCATCCGAGCCAAGCACCACGCGCAGTGTCACAGACTTCTGACCGTCATCGATGCCCTTGCCGGCGTACTCGTCAACAAAGCAGACATCTCTAACAAGTTCGTCACACTCGCGAGCGACTGCCTCCAGATCGCTCCATGCAGTGGAAGCATCAACGACGATTGAGATATCGTTTTCGACCTGAGGAAACTCGGGGATACGAATGAACGATGCCGCGTGCCGTCTCGCGTTCTTCAGGACGGAGACATCCAGTTCAAAAACGACCACAAATGAGTGCTTGATATCCGATCGCAGTCGGGTCTTACGAGACACACATCCGACAACGCCCAGTGGCTGTCCTTCCAGCTCAATCGCAAGCTGGAGGTTCTGGTCCGCCCACGCAGCAGACTGAGTCGTGCCGTAGGCGAATGACTCGATACCGATCGAACGGGCCAACTCGTCAAGAATGCCGCGGGCGGAACGGAACAACTGTTGAGCATTCGCTCCGGCCAGTACTCCGGCAACCTGCTTTGGCTGAAACGGCAATGACGGATCATCCGGGTCCTGTCCGTTTCGGAAGACGCGGCCCAGTTCGAACAGACGGAATTCTCGTGTAAAACGCAGGTTCTCCGAAGTCAGTCGCAGCAGTTGGGGAACCAAAGACGGCTGTAGGCGAGACATCGTTGGACTTGGAGGGGCGCCAATCTGAACACAGTCTTCAAGACTGATGCCACTCGCTTCGAGAAACTGGTCTTCGACCCACGGGTAACTGAAGACTTCCCGCATACCACCAGTGGTTGCAAGGAATTCCCTGATCCCGCGTTCCAGTCGCATGTCTGCCTGATTAATGGCGGTCGTCAGATCAATCCGCGGCGGTTGAAAGGCGAAATGTTCGTAGCCATGAAGGCGAGCGACTTCCTCCACAATATCTTCCGGCAGTGAGATATCACCCGTCGCGCGCCAGGAGGGCGGAGTCACGGTCAGCCTGTCTTCGGTTGCTTCGACGGTAAACCCAAGCTTATTGAGATAACCGACCATGACATCGGGAGCAATTTTCTCACCCAGTCTCCAGTCCAGAAACTCCAGCGTCACAGGGATTGCATCTGCCAGTGTTGGTGCCGGATAGTGATCGGCAAATGCAGTCACCGTGGCGTTCGGCTGAATCTCACTCAGCAGTGACAGAAACAGAGCGACACCGTTCGTCACCATTTCGGGATCAAGAAACTTCTCAAAGCGAGCCGAACTTTCCGTGCGAACATTAAGCCGACTGGAGGTGCTGCGAATCGTTCTGCCGTTGAATGTTGCACACTCGAAAATGATGTCGCCGGTTGTGTCATTGATGGAACGTTCTCCACCTCCCATGATTCCGGCAAGCGCAACGGGCCCGTCATCGTCACACACTACGAGATCGGTCTCAGCAATCGCCGCGTCCGTCTCATCAAGGAGTTTGAGTGTCTCGCCTGGAGCAGCAAATCGCACATGCAGTCCACCTGCAATACGACTCGCGTCAAATGCATGAGTTGGCTGCCCCAGCGCCAGCATTACATAATTTGTCAGGTCAACATGCAGATTGATGGGTCTCTGACCAACGCACGCCAGTCGGCTGGCCAGCCAGAACGGTGACTCCTGGAGTTGCACCCCCGTGATGCGCGTCTCAGAGAAGCGGAGCACTTCGTCCACTTCCGAAATAACGCGAGGTGCCTGTGGCAATTCCGGCAGCGGCGGTAATGGCTTCAGCTCGAGGTCATAGATCGCAGAGAGTTCGCGCGCGATTCCGTAATGTCCCCACAAGTCAGGCCGGTTGGTGATCGACTTGTTGTCCACTTCAATGATGACGTCGTCGATGCCCAGGAGATCACTCAGGGTCGTCCCCGGCGCACCATTGAAGGACGACAGATCAAGAATCTCCCTGTCGCCCACATCGAAGAAGTCACCAAGAAAGATCTCTTCCGGTGCGCAGATCATTCCCGCGCTTTCGACTCCACGAACTTTGGCCAGCTTCAGCTCCGTCAGTTCTGATTCTCCGTGCCAGTTAACAAACGAGCCGGGCGGGGCGTAAGCCACATCCATACCCACCTTCAGGTTTCCCCCGCCACAAACAACAGTGGCCGAAGAGCCACCAAGGTCACAGGTAGCAACCACAAGGCGATCAGCATTGGGATGAGGCTGCACGTCTGTGACGCGCGCCAGCATGAATGCGGAGAGTCCGGCAAAGGGCCGCTCAACGGACTCCACCTCGACCGTTGACATGGTGAGGTCGTAAGCCAGTTTGTCGTAATCAATGTCGTCGGGCAGCGAAACGTAGTCGCGCACCCAGTTCATGGAAATTTTCATGTCGCTGAGCAGTCAGTGTCAGAACAGTGATAAATCAGAACTGTTTGAGAAATCGCAAATCGCCACTGTGAAAGTGGCGGACGTCGTCCATTTCGGTTCGCATCATGACGAGACGATCGAGACCGATATTGATGTAGAACCCGGTCCATTCATTCGGATCAATTCCGGCCGCCCGGAAGACGTTCGGGTGAGTGGCTCCCCCGGGCATAACTTCCAGCCAGCCCACACGCTTACAGACCGAGCAGCCTTCACCCCTGCAGACGAGGCATTGCATATCGATCTCGAAACCCGGTTCGACGAACGGAAAGTAGCCGGCCCTCATTCGCGTCTTCACGTTGGTCTTAAAGACACGTTCCAGAATCGTAGTGACCAGCAGGCGACCAGAAGAGAACGGCACTTTGCGATCAACAATCAGCGCTTCGTACTGAAAGAACGCCCGTTCGTGCCGGGCGTCGGGCACTTCATTTCGATAGACACGTCCAGGATAGACAAATCGAAATGGTGGCTTGTGAGTCTGCATATAGCGAACAGATGCGCCCGTCAGGTGCGGCCGCAGGCACAGCCGTTCCTCGCCCCCCTTGCCGTCGGCACCTTCAAGCCAGTAAGTATCCATACTCTCACGTGCCGGATGATCCGGGCGAAAATTGAGATTATCGAACGCATACTTTTCGGAAGTGATTTCAGGGCCGTCGTAAACCTCAAACCCCAGACTCAGGAAAGCATCATTGAGGTCATACATCATTTGGGTAATTGGATGCAGCCCTCCCCCACCGGGCGGAATGCCAGGCAGAGAGCAGTCGAAAGGTTCAATGTCAGACTCGGTTTCCAGCAGCGTCTGCTTCGCCTGCTCGATCTCTTCCTGAAAGAGCTTCTTGAGCTGATTAGTGGACTGGCCAAATTCGCGACGATCTTCGGGAGGAAGCTTGCCGACGCCCTTGAGCAGCTCGGTGACTTTTCCTTCCTTGCCAAGAAGTTCGACCCGGGCCTGTTCAAGTTCGGCAGTGGAGGACGCGTCAGCAATGAGCTTTAACCCTGCCGCTTTGAGCTCTTCTACCTGTTCCATCTTTCTGTTCCACAAACGGTGACCGGACAACCGGGTGAGGCGTTTGAGCCATCTGAAAACCGATCCGAGCTGCTTCGCGAGCAAGGCGTCTGCTGCATCAATAATCCGCAGCATCGGATTCGGGACTGGTTGTACTCCGGACTATAGGTGAGGACCGAGGGGGCCCGATAATCGCGCACAAAAAAAGCGGGGAACTATTCCGGAACCCCGCTTTTGTCTTTGGTGGCTGTCAGGCAGCAGCTGCTGTTGCGCCTTTGACTGCAGTCACAATCTCGTCAAAGATCTCCGGGTTCAAGATCGCCAGTTCACTCAGCGACTTGCGGTTCAGTTCAATATTGGCCTGACCAAGGCCGTAGATAAAGCGAGAGTAGGAAATCCCACGTTCGCGACAGGCAGCCGTCAAACGCGTAATCCACAGTCGACGGAACTCACGCTTGCGAACGCGACGATCGCGATATGCGTACGCGCGGGAGCGGACGACCGTTTCCTTGACAGTTCGCAACAGCTTGCTGCGGCCGCCCACATTTCCACGGGCTTCTTTGAACAGACGCTTCTTGGCACGTCTTCGAGCTTTACCGTATCTAACTCGCATGACCTATCTCTTTGCTGAAATTGCAGCAGTGGTAAAGGACTGATTTACAGGGAAGGACGCAGAGCTTCAATAATGTTCTTTGCGTCTTTGCCTTCGGCAACGCCACCGTTCCGCAGGTTGCGTTTGCGCTTGGCACCCTTGCCACTCAGCAGGTGACCACGGAACGCACTCCGGTGGCGCGCTTTTCCAGACGCCGTAATCTTGAAGCGGCGTTTCATCCCTTTGTGAGTCTTTTGCTTAGGCATTCGACCGTACTCTGTCGGTTTTTAAAGCTTCAGGCTTTGACAGGTCGGCGCCTTCCGCCCGTCGTTTTCGCCCGTTCTCTGTCACTGTCCTGGTACCCAACAGGGGCCACAATCAGGAGCTGACTTCATCAGCTGCAGTGAACAAATACTGAACTAACGTACATTTATTCTCGTTTAGCGAGCCGGGGAGTATAGCGAGCACTGGATTTACAAGTCCAGTATTCTCGGCGTGCAGCCTGAAAAATCCGACGTTTCAGAGCGTGCTGCCCCGGTTCCCTGGGAATGGATATTGTGTATCGGAGATCTGACGCCGCCGATTTCCACTAATCTGCCACGACCTCCAATTCTCTTCAATTCGATGAAGCGAGAATCCTGAAGTCATCTCCGATCGATTCAATGGCAGATTCAGGCGACATGTTAAAGAGCACTCTGCCGCCGGTTCCCCAGCGTCCGTCCTGATAGTGAAAGACGGCTGTCGCATCGCGAATCGTGGATACGGCGTCCACTTCCTCCATCTCTCCACCCGCAACTGCCTCAAAAGACAGATTGACCCCGTGCAGCATTGTAATGAGTCCGGTGGACGTATCTTCCACAAGAATCCACGACGTCAGCCACTGCTGATGTGACCACACCAGCCCCCGCGGCGAGCCGGCCGCTGCTGCAATCGCAATGCAGTTTCGGTGAAGTTCCTGCTGATGGCGCTCGTACTGTTTTCGAACGTGCGAAACGCTCACGCCAGCGGACGTAAACCAATTGGAAATCTTCTTCAGAAACGACACGGGTAACCTGCTGTCAAAACGAAACACGCCTGTGGGTATCATAGTGGTGAGCGGCCATTGGTACCTGCAACTCCCCATATTCAGTCTGCTTTGGTCAGAATCAACAGATTCTAACTTCCCGCCAAAACCCGTATATCCTGACTAATCAGACTGATCCTGCTCACTGGACCGCGCCGATAAACCAGAACAATCGGTACAGGCTGAACTGAAGACTGGCGTGCGCCCTGGCTTTCCTTTGCCTCAGAAAAGCCGTCTGACCATCCGGCGATTGGAACTTCGGGTGGTAAGACTTCAGTTAAAAGGTCAAGCCGACTAAGGGGAGGCAATCGGAAGCCTGCTTTACGTGAGGATCACTGCGGTGAGACGTCATGGCTTTCTTGCAGTCGCAGCAGCGTGCGGAGTCGCCTGTTGTGCATGGATGATCAACCAGGCCGACCAGCTCGATGCCTCAGAAGAACCAGTCGGTTCCTTTCGAGAAGCGTTCAGCGTTCGGAACGACCCGGCACCTACGGAAGACGATTCCGGTGTTCGGCTGAACTTCTTCGAAACGTCCTGGGACAAAGTTCTCGAGAACGTCGCCGATCAGGCAGGGCTCACGCTCGTCATGGATCGAGTTCCGCGAGGAAGGTACGCGCGTCGTGATCGCACTCGATACGATGTTCCCGCTGTGATTCGCATCCTGAACACAGAACTGGAGCCACAGGGGTTCCGACTGTTTCAGCAGGGACGGTTTCTTGTTGCCCTGAAACTCGACGCAGTGCGAAGCCGCTACGCTCGACCGATTGCTCAGGAAGAGCAATCCGCTGAGCAACCGACACAGCAGTCACCCTTCCGTACCGCCAGCCAGGTCAGCCAGGCAGGCCCTCAGGCTCAGCCGTATGACGAAGATCCAAAAGAAGAAGACTTCGGCAGCACTCTGACGCCCAGGGCTCAGACTGAGGAAACACCCGAGGTCAGCCAACAGGAACCTGAACTGCCGCCCGTCATCTCAACGCTTGGCATCAAGCAGGCGAAGGCAATGGATGTTGCACGCAGCATCTATGTGGTCTTTGAGTCTCGAGCTGAACTCGTGAAGAACGGACTGAAAGGACTTCCGACGTTCACGGTCTTTGCCGACGAGAATCATGGTGACGACGACACACCACTCTTCCGAATCGCCATCAACAACACCGACAACACACTGATTATTGAGGCATCGCCTGCACGCACCAAACACCTCAGCAATCTGGTGACTGTGCTGGATAAGAAGAAAGCCGAGGAGACTGTTCGGCTGCTGCCCAACAATGGAGTGACAGACGCCACGGCGGAAGACCTCAACAACCAGATCCACCGCATGGTTCAGATGAAGGGGCAGGATGAAGATGTTGCCGTTCAACCGGAAGAAGGCGGAACACTGAGCCTGCGTGGCGAAGTCAACGTGCAGGCCATGCAGGACCTTGGGATTCTGATCCTTAAGGGTAATGAAGTCGACGTGGAAAAAGTGGCAGCCATCATTGCTCAGCTCGAGGAAATGAGCGTTGGGTCACTGCCCGATATCCACCTGCTGTTCGTACAGAACGTCAATTCCGAGTCACTCTCAGAACTTCTGACAGATGTTTATACACAGCTGACCACGCTGAGAGCTCGTGGTGGCGACGAACGACAGATTGCAGCATTCATTCCTGTCGTTCAGCCAAACGCAGTTCTGATTCTTGCTCCTGCCATCGAACTCGACTCAATCCTTGATCTGGCAGACAAGCTGGACAGGGAATTCGACCCCGATGCAGAATTCAAAGTCTTCGGACTGCGAAACGCAGTCGCTTCACAGGTCGTTACTGCCGTCGAAAGCTTCTACGAGGAACGAGGCGGACTGGGAACACGGCTGCGTATTGCAGCTGATGTCCGGACCAACGCTGTCATCGTTCAGGGCCGCAAAAACGACCTCGCGGAAGTCTCACGCGTGGTCGAGAAGATGGATGTCGACCAGCCGCACGCCACTCACCGCGTGGAAGTCATCAAACTCAGGAACGCCATAGCTGAAGAACTGGCGACAACTCTGAATGCTGCCATTCTTGGAGTAAGCAGCCCGCCAAGCCAGAACAATCAGGGGGGTGGCTTCGGCGGTGGATTTGGAGCAGGAAACCAGGGAGCTCAGGAGCTGCAGGACAGCAAGTCTGTCGCTCTGGAGTTTCTCGCCACCACAGCGGCCGGACGCGAAATTCTGCGTTCCGGAATTCTGGTGGACGTTCGCATCAACTCGGACATCCGCTCCAACACACTCATCGTCTCGGCTCCGGAAATCAGCATGCCGCTCCTGAAGGCACTGATCAACGAACTGGACAAAGCTCCCGGTGCTACTGCAGAGATCAAAGTGTTCGCACTCAAAAATGCGGATGCATCGGCTTCTGTTGATCTGCTCACAGCAATGTTTGAAGACCAGAACCAGGAAGATCAGCTGGGAGTTCAGATCGCAGGCACAGAAGGATCTGCGAGCAGCCTGATCCCCGTAACTTTTGCCGCTGACACGCGTACTAACACAGTTCTGGCTGTTGGAGGTCCGGAAGCACTTTCTGTTGTGGAAGCGATTCTGCTGCGACTGGACTCAACTCAGGCTCGCGAACGCATTACTCGCGTCATCCGGCTTGAGAATGCTCCTGTTGATGCTGTCGCGACGGCCCTTGATACATGGCTGGAAGCCAGGCAGGAACTGGCAGACAGTACGGACGACCTGATCAGTGATATTGAGCGAATCCGCCAGGAAGTCATTGTCACTCCGGACCTGAATCGGAACAACCTGATTGTTGAAACGTCTCCGGAATACCTAAGCCAGATTGAAGCCGTGATCGCAGATCTGGATGCCCGTCCGCCACAGATCATCGTCCAGGCATTGATTGTGGAAGTCCAGCTGGACAACACAGATGAGTTCGGAGTCGAACTTGGGTTCCAGGATCCGACGCTGTTTTCTCGCAGTATTCTTGCCGATGCTGCCGACCTGATCACGACAACCAACGTGGTTCAGCAGCCCAACGGCCAGCAGTTGCAGGAAACAATCATTCAGTCTCAGAACACCACGCCGGGCCTGAACTTCAACAACACCCTGGCAGCTCTGGGTAACAACGGAGCGATGAATCCCGGCCGAGTGGGAACTCAGGGACTGAGTAACTTCTCTCTGGGTCGCCAGAATGGAGACCTCGGCTTTGGTGGCTTTGTATTCTCTGCACAGTCGGACGCCGTCAGCGTCCTGCTGCGAGCTCTTGCGGCACGCCGCCAGGTGCAGGTTCTCAGCCGTCCGCAGATTCGTGTGATGGACCAGAACACCGGTAAAATTCAGGTGGGGCAGGTCGTTCCTGTTGTCGACGGGGTCACGATCACGGAAAACTTTGCCAACCCAACTGTGAACCCACGTGATGTCGGAATCGTGCTTGAAGTGACTCCTCGAGTCACCAGCGACGGCACAATTGTGATGGAAGTCTTCGCTGAGAAGAGTGATGTGCTGCCTGGTGGTGTGCCCATCTTTACGGACGCAGCGAGTGGTAACGTCGTGGAATCGGTCATCATCGAAACGGCTCAGGCGGACACAATTGTCTCCGTGCCGAACGGACAGACGATCATTATGGGTGGGATGATTACAAAGTCAGATGAGACTCTGGAACGCAAGGTACCATGGCTGGGTGACCTGCCGCTGCTTGGCAATCTGTTCCGTTATGACGGCACCAACACGGTGCGAACAGAACTGCTGCTCTTCCTGACTCCACGGGTGATCTACACCGACGCTGATTCTGAGCTCATCAAACAGGTCGAAGCCGAACGATTGCACTTCCTCGAATCTGAAGTGGAAGAGATTCACGGTCCGATCTACAGCATCCCACCATCTCACATGGATGACCCGGGAATGGGCATGATGGAGGACAACATTCTTCCTCCATCACCCGCTCCGCTGACAGATGACGAAGGTGCCGACGAAGACGCTGAACACTCACCGTCTGCCGTACTGCCTCCTCAGACCCGCCGAGGAATGCCGACGATCGAACCCCGCCGGTCTGGTCGCTCAATTCCCGCGAGGACCGCCTCGTCCAGCCGAGAAATCGACAGACAGGATGATCGGGAGGACGAGCGAGCAACGTCTTCAAAGGGAGACGAAGAGAATGAGACCGCGGAAAAGAAGCCGTGGTGGAAGGTATTTTAGTCACCTGACCTGGTAACAGTGATGCTGGCCTCAATCTTATTGGGGCCAGCATTGTTTTCGTGCACGATGCCTGCAGGAAGAAAGAGTTCGTGATGAGAAAGATGATTGCTCTGGCCATGATGGCCGCAGTTGCCGGAACAACCGGCTGTTCATCGACATTCGTCCAGTCTTCGACCTCCGCAATCGTACATCCTGTCAGGACTATCTCAGCACTCACGCGACCGAAACCGGTCTCGCGAATCCTGTGCCTGTGGGAAGCCGCAGAAGGACAGGGAGTCGACGGTCAGCCCTCACGCGGCTTTGCCGGGCAGATTCTGTTCTTCACCCACGGTGAGGAGTCACCCATTCAGGTGGGCGGCGAAGTTCAGATCTACGAGTACGCTGACTTTGATGTCAATGAAGACGACCCCGAACCCCTGCATCGTTTTCGCTTTGAGAATGAGGCATGGGACCGGCACATGACAGACGGAACACTGGGAATCAGCTACAACGTATTCATTCCGTACACCAGAAAATCCAAGCT
>MDSW01195236.1_pt1 | contig 13923 bp, 14 predicted proteins | sample 811171 | NCBI WGS metagenome assembly MDSW01 (sample SAMN05326641, study PRJNA326480) | marine metagenome | isolation source: seawater | place: Atlantic Ocean: North West | collected 2012 | reverse complement strand
GCCGTCCATCATCAAGGATATTCAGAAGGTGATTGCCCTGTTACGGGATCGGGGGGAGATGGCCATTCTGCTGGTGGAGCAGTATTTCGATTTCGCCCGGGCTCTGGCCGACAATTATGCGGTGATGGATCGGGGTGAAATAGTGTTGGCGGGGGCCGGCAGTGAAATGGAAGAGGACAAAGTGCGGGGCTATATCGCCGTATAACCCCGCACGGCACGATCTGCTCTCAGCAGGCGGTCAGATAATGCAGACTGAACAGGCGCTCCGGGTCCTGCCACACCTGGTCGGTTGTGAACCCCGTGGCCAGCGCCAGCCGGTTGAAATCCTCCAGACTGTACTTGTAAGAGTTTTCGGTATGGATGGTCTCCCCCTGGCGGAAGCCAAAACGGTGGCCCTCTATCTCAACGACCTGATCCCGCCGGCTCACCAGGTGCATTTCAATACGGGATTGCTCCGCGTTGAAAAACGCGTGATGGAAGAAGTGCTGGGGCCGCAGGTTGGTATGGAAGGTGGAGGCAATCCGCTCCAGCAGATTGAGGTTAAAGGCGGCAGTGACGCCGGCGGCGTCATTATAGGCAGCGTTCAGGATGGTGGCCGGTTTCACACAGTCCACCCCAATCAGAAAACCATCGCCCGGGTTCAGAATGTCCCGAATCCGGCTTAGAAAGCCCAGGGCCTCCTCCGGGGTGAAATTGCTGATGGTGGAACCGGGGAAAAACACCAGCTTACGGTGGTGGCTGCCCTGGCGAAACTCCTCAGGCAAAATGATCGGCTTGTGATAGTCCCCCACCACCGGCACCACCTGCACCCCGGGAAACTGCCCCGCCAGCTCGGCGGCGGACTGCTCCAGAATCTCGGACGAAATGTCCAAGGGAATATAACAACGGGGTTGGTGCAGCCCCTCCAGCAGCAGGCGTATTTTGATGCCGGCACCGGAGCCAAACTCCACGATATCGCAGGCGGGCCCCACCCGCCGGGCTATTTCCGGCAGGGCCTGGGCCAGAATCGCCAGCTCTGTACGGGTGATGTAGTATTCCTCGGTCTCGCAAATGGCGGCAAACAACTTTGAGCCGCGCTCATCGTAAAAATATTTGCAGGGCAGGGTTTTCTGCGGTTGGGAAAAGCCCTCGATCACATCCAGCAAGAACTCCTGGGCGGGGGTGGCGCGATGTTCAACAAGGGGGAGGGCAGCGTTGCTTTGAAGCTCAGACATAATCGGCCAACCTGATACCGGTGAATTGCCACTGGGCGTGGGCGGGGAAAAAGTTGCGATAAGTAAGACGGGCGTGGCCCGGTGGGGTAGCGCAGGAGCTGCCCCGCAGCACCAGTTGATTGCACATGAATTTGCCGTTGTATTCCCCCACCGCACCGGGGGCCGGCTGGAAACCCGGGTAGCCGTGATAGGCGCTCTGGGTCCACTGCCAGCAGTGGCCGAAAAGTTGTTGCAAACCCTGTCCTTGCGCGGTGGCGGGGGCGGGATGCAGGCGGGTCAGGTCCAGGGCGGTCTGCTCTCTGGCGTCCGCCTGCTGACGGGCGGCCACCTCCCATTCGAATTCCGTGGGCAGGCGCTTACCGCACCAGCGGGCGTAGGCGTCGGCCTCGTAATAATTCAAATGACAGGCCGGCTCTGCTGGTGCCAGGGGCTGCAGCCCGGCCAGGGAGTATTGATGCCAGCCACCGTCCCCGGGACGCCAGTAAAGGGGGTGACCCAGGCCCTGTTGCTGGCGCCAGGCCCAGCCATCGGAAAGCCACAACAATGGATTTTCGTAGCCACCATCGGCCACGAAATGCTCATACTCCTCATTGCTAACCAGTCGGCTGGCCAGGGCGAAGGGTTGTAGCAATACCTCGTGAGCGGGGGCTTCGTTGTCAAAATGAAAGCCCTCCGTCCGGTGACCGATGCTGTGGATGCCGCCCGGGAATGAGTGCCAGGTCAGTGTTGGAGCGCTGGCCGGGGTGTCAGCGGCGGTTACCAGGGCCGGATGCAGCGGATTGAAGGAAAAGGCGTGTTTCAGATCCGTAAGCATCAGCTCCTGATGTTGTTGCTCATGATGAACACCCAACTCCAGCAGCGCCAGGGCCGCATCGGTTGCTGCGCCGGACTCCACGAAACGAATCAGATGATCGTCTACATATTGTCGATATTCAGCCACTTCCGCCACCCCGGGACGGGAGATCAGGCCCCGCTGTGGGCGCAGATATTGCGGCCCCACATGGTTGTAATACGAATTGCAGAGATAGGCGTACTGCGGCGCAAATTCGCGGTAATCCGCTGCCTCCGGTTTCAGAATAAACGTCTCAAAAAACCAGGTGGCGTGGGCCAGATGCCATTTGATGGGGCTGGCGTCAGGCATGGACTGAATCACCTGATCCTCTGGCTGCAGGGGTTCAGTGAGGTCGGTGGACAGTTTGCGGGTGCGCTGGAAGGCGGTCAGTAGTGATTGGGTGCGAGAATCCATCTCAATGGCCTTGTGGTTGCATGATTGTTATTTCCGGCTCCATGAGGCTTTAAGAGTCACTCTATCACGTTAGGTTCCAGGATTCCTGCCAGCGGATTCTTATTGCCCGGCAAACTCGCTAAGATGGCCGCACGAAATACTGAACAGGACCAAGGACACATTATGATTCGATTGCTCGCAGCGTTACTGGTGTTGGCCACTCACTTGGTACAGGCCCAGGATGTCATTCATGTGAAAGCGGGGGAAACCCGTGAACTGGCGCCGGCGGATGGGGTGCTTTCTTTGCAGCGGCTGGTGCTGGAAGACAACGCCGTACTGAGCCTGGCGCCGGGTCTGGGGCAGGTACAAATTGATGTGGCCCGGGCGGAAATTGGCCGCAACGTGAAAATTGTGGCCCGGGGGGAGGCGGGTGCCGATGGTCAGCCCGGTGCCAGTATTCCCGGCCAGGCGCCAACCTGCAGCGCAGGAAAACCCGGTACCGCAGGCACGGACGGCCAGCCTGGAGACGATGGTGGCTCCCTGATACTGAATGTCGGCATCGCCGAACTGGGGTCACTCACCGTGGACACCCGGGGTGGCGCCGGCGGTGATGGCGGAACTGGTGGCGCCGGGCAACGCGGCGGGGAGATCGACAAGTGCAATGCGCCGGCGGGCGGAGCTGGTGGCGCTGGTGGGAATGGGGGTGATGGGGGTGATGGGGGGCAGATCAGGATCAGCTATCGGTTGCTCTCGGGCTACTCGCCGGACCGGCCCATCCGCCAATTAATTCGTCTGCGTTCCGATGGCGGTCCTGGTGGTGCCTTAGGTGAAGGTGGCGAAGGGGGAGCCGGCGTGGAGGGGCAATATGTGAATATGCGGACTCTGACCGGCAACCGGAAATGGATAGGCGGAGGTGATAAGGGGCCGATCGGTGCAGTCGGTGAACTCGGAGCAAAAGGCTCGCCGGGACAGGCATTGTTACAGCGGGTTGAAACTGGAAGCACGGCGAGCAGGCTAGAGGCTTTAAAGCCCGCTGAGTCCGGTGGCGAGACCGGCGGGTCCAAATTGGAGCAGACAGTGCGAGCTCTAGAGGCGCGAATCAAGACCCTCGAAGAGCAGGTTGAGGCACTAAGCCGAAAGATCAGGCCCTAACCCAGATCATTAAACAAACAGATAGCTGTCAATGTATCAATTTAGTGCGCCCGCTTTTGGTGCGCGCACTAAATTGATGCGCAGGTTGCAAAATTGTGACAAGATGCCCCCCCGTAGAGCCCAGAATTGCGAAGGATTTCGCGGGTTTGCCTTGTTGGCATACTCGTTGCTTTTGCATCCGGGAGTTCGTAAACCAAGGTGTAAACCTTAATCGTCTAACCTCTGGGGGTTACTTTCCTATGCTTAACAAACAAACCAAAATGCTTCGTTTGAGTGCTCTGTCACTGGCCGCAGCCGGGGCCATGGCTGTTGCACCCACGGTTGCCAATGCCGAAGTCGCGGCCTCTGTCAGTGTTGCCAACATGTATCTGTGGCGCGGTGTCGATCTCGGTGCTTATGACAAAATAGTATACAACGCAGATGACGACGTACTTGAAGAATCCGGCGGCGGTGGCGTGGGAGCCATTTCCGGCGACCTGACTTACTCCGACAGCGGTTTCTATACCGGCATCTGGGGTTCATCAGGTGACTCCAACGCTGGAACTGAATATGACCTGTTCGCCGGTTACGGCGCAGAGTTCAGTGGCGTCAGCATGGATCTGAGCGTTTGGACCTACGTTTATCCCAGCAGCCCCGATGGTAGCCTGGATAACCCTGGCGAGCTGTCTGAAGTTATTCTTTCCGTCGGTTTTGCAGGGTTCGCTCTGACCGGCTATGATAACATCGCCGGTGGATCTGGCTACGGTTACTACACACTGAGCTATGGCTATGATGCGTTTTCAGTGTTGGTTGGTAAGCACGACGTGCCTGATACTCGTGATGAAGACATGGTCCATATCGATCTGTCCTATGCCTACAACGATAACCTGAGCTTTACCCTGAGTCAGCAGATCGAGGAAGAGATCGACAACAAGAAAGCGAAGTTTGTTGTTGCTTACAGTCTGCCGATTGAAATGTAATTTATAGCAAAGATTTTCTCTCCGAGTGGGCCGGCATCATGCCGGCCCTTTTTTGTGGCGGTCTATTACAAAGCCTGCCCGCTAATCAAACCGTTGCTCCGCCAGTATCACCTCAATTTCCTCCACGATCTGCTGCTGGCGCTGGGCGTTAATCCGCAGGCGCAGCTCTTGGGTTAGTTCCTCCAGGTGATCCCGGGCGCCCTCCATTTGCTGCAGTCGCATATGATTTTCAACACTGAGCGATTGCAGCAGGTAATACATCAGGCCCTGTTGCAGGCACTGCCATCGCAAAAGACCCGACAGTTCGGCGGGGTCGAGGTTGAGTGCCAGGGAGGCACTGGGCTTTGTTGGGGTGGATCTTTCGGGGTCCGGTGGTTCCGGAAAGGGCCAGAGCTGGCGACAGCTTACCCCGGCTTTAGTATGGCTTAGCACCTGTATTTGTGCCGGCAGACGGGTTTCCCGCAGAGTGTCCAGGATGCTTTGCATGCCGGGGAGCAGTTCATCAATGGTGGTGGGGGCTGGCAGATTGTTGGCTTCTGCGTCTGGCGGCCATTTGGCCAAAAGTCGTGACCCCACCACCAGCGAAGGTTGCTGATTCACCGGTTCCAGAGTTGTCACGGCCCGACTAATCTGCTCATTGAAGCCCCCACAAAAGCCCCGTTCTGAGCCAAGCGCCAGCAACAGGCTCTGGCCGTTATCCGCCACCGGCGGCAGGGCATAATGCCGGGCCAGGGTTTGCAGCGCCGCGACGCTGTCCTGAAACATGGACTGTTGCCGGCCCAGGGCCTTTTCCAGCCGCACCAGCTCCACCTGGGCCAGGTTCTTCATGGCGCCGACGATCTCGTCCAGTTCCTGATACAGTGCCAGGCGGGCGTTGTTTTCCGCCGCCGAACTCATGGCGTGTGTAGCCAATGGTCAATGGCTTTCAGCCATTGTTCCCGGGGGCTGTCCAGGGTCAGGTCGCTGCCGTCGGCGCCGCTCTGCAGCTGGCCCAGGGCGGCGCCGATTTGCTTCGGGGGCCAGTCATCCAGGCGCTGTTCGTTGTAGGCGATCAACCAGGCCAACTGGGCGCCGGCGTCAACCGGTGACAACCGGTCCTGAATCATGATTTCACGCAGTACCCGGCCCCGCTTCAGCTTGGCCTCCATGGCCGGTTCCAGCCGGGTGCCAAAGCGGGTAAACGCCTCCAGTTCCAGAAACTGCAGATAATCCAGGCGGATGCGCCCGGCCTCTTTTTTGATGGCCGGGTGCTGGGCTTTGCCGCCGATGCGTGATACTGAACGGGTGACATCAATGGCCGGCAGTATACCGGCGGCAAACAGTTTCTGGTCCAGATAAATCTGGCCGTCGGTAATGGAAATCAGGTTGGTGGGAATATACGAGGAAATTTCCCCCTGTTTGGTTTCCACCACCGGCAGGGCCGTCATGGAGCCACCGCCGTATTGCGGCGCCAGCACCGTGGAGCGTTCCAGCAGGCGGGAATGCAGATAAAAAATATCACCGGGGTAGGCTTCGCGTCCGGGCGGCCGGTGCAGCAACAGCGAAAGCTCGCGGTAAGCCTGCGCATGTTGGGTGAGGTCGTCATAAATGATCAGGGTGTCGCGACCTTTCTGCATCCAGTGTTCGGCAATGGCGCAGCCGGCAAACGGCGCCAGATAACGACAACCACAGAGCTCGTTGGCCTCCGCCACCACCAGAGTGGTATAACTCAGGGCGTCGTGTTCCCGCAGGGTTTCAATCACGGTGGCCACATTGCTGCGAGTCTGGCCCACGGACACGTAGATGCAAATTACATCCTCGCTTTGTTGCCGCAATATACAGTCGATGGCCAGGGAGGTCTTGCCCAGGCCACTGTCGCCCACGATCAGTTGCCGTTGACCTTTGCCGATAGGGATCTGGGAGTCGATGATGCGGTTGCCGGTATACAGGGGCCGGCTGACGAAGTCCCGATTGAGAATGGGGGGGGAGGGGACCTCCAGTAAACCCCGCTCGCCATTGGCGGGGGCGGGCTGTCCGTCCAGGGGTTGACCCAGGGGGTCCAGCACCCGACCCAGCAAGCTGTCGCCGGTGTGAATATCCAGCCGGCGACCGGAGCGGCGGGCGCTGATGCCTGAGGAGAGGGTGGCCTTTTGTTCCAGGACGATGGCCCCCAGTTTTTCCGGGTCCAGCAAAAACACCAGAGCCCGGCTGCCGTCCTCCAGCTCCAGTACTTCATCCATCATGGCCGACGGCAACCCCTGCACCCAGATAATGCCGTCACCGACACTGATGACCGTGCCCTCTTCACTGACCCGCAGCCCCAATTGATAGTCTTCAGGAATGTCCAGTAGTGGCTTATCGGGCGTCATCGGCGGACTCCGTCGTGAAGTGCTTTAGCTCATCCGCCAGATTGGTATGCAGCAACCGGGAGCCGATTTTGATTCGCAGGCCGCTGATCAGATCCGGATCGGTTCGGTATTGCGGCTGTAACGATGGCCCCAGCAGATTGTTCAATCCACCTTCCAGAGTTTGTTTGAGCCCGTCATTGGCGGAGTGGGCCACTGTGATCACCAGCGGCTTATGATCGCTGGCAGCCACCTGTTTCAACTCCTGCAGCTCGGTTGCCGGTAACTGCCGTAGATCTTCCAGCAGGATGCGGGCTAACGCATGATCCAGTTCCGGGCCCGCCAGCCGTCGCAGCATTGTGGCGGTCAGTTGCGCTGCGGTGGCGCTGGCCTGTTGTCTTAATTGCTGTTGTAGCTGCGCCGCATCCTGTTGCCGCAGGGACTCCAGGCGGGTTTTCTCCGCGGCGGCCGCTTCCTGCACCCGGGTCAGTATCTTTGCTTTTTCCTGTTGCAGTTGCGTCTGTAACTCCTGCTGGCGGCGGGCGGCGTTTTGCTCCCATTGCGTCAGTTCGGTCTGCAGCCGCTGTTCCAGTTCCGCCGCCTTTTGCTCGCGGGATTCCGCCTCCTGCAATGCCTGGGCCTGTTGTTCCTGACGTCGGGCCAGGGCGTTGCGGATCGGTTTGAACAAAAACCGCTGCAGTATCCACAGCAGCACCAGGAAATTAATGATTTCCAGAATAATAGTGAGGGGGTCCAGTTCCATAATGAGTAATCGCCCGGTGCTCGGTTTTATTGCAGCATATATTCCAGCAGCGGATTGCGAAACAGGATAATCAGCACGATCACCAGGGTGTAAATGGCCAGGGATTCGATCATGGCCAGGCCAATAAACAGGGTGCGGGTAATGATTTTTTCCGCTTCCGGCTGCCGCGCCAGGGCATCCAGTGCCTGGGCGATGGCTTTACCCATGGCCCAGGCCGGTAGGGCTGCGCCAATGGCAATAGCCAGAGCGGCCACCACCGTGGAAATTGTGCTGAACCAGTGTAGATCAGTCATGTTGCGTGTCCCCATCAGGTTGGTGATTCGAATGAGTGGTGTCATTGGTTTCCAGTCCACTGCCAATGTACAGCAGCGCCAGAACCCCGAAGATATACGCCTGCACCAGGGCCTCGACGATGTGCAGCATCAGCAGCGGAATGGGCACCAGAAATCCCGCCACCAACAGTACCAGCAGGGCGGCCATTTCCAGGCTCATGATGTTGCCGAACAGGCGAATGGCCAACGCCAGAGTGCGGGTGATTTCACTGATCAGATGAAACGGCAACAGAATGGGGCTGGGAGAAATGTAATGTCTGAGGTGTGCCTTGAGGCCACGGTTGCGAATCCCGAACCAGTGCACGGCGACGAACACCAGCAGGGCCAGCGCGGCGGTTACCGAGAGGTCGCCGGTGGGGGAGTGCAATCCGGGAACCAGCCCCAACAGGTTTGCCAGCACCAGAAAAATCCATAGGCTGGCGATAAAGGGAGTGACCTGACGGTAATAATTGGGTACCGCATCCCGCACCGCGTTTTCCATCATCAGGTAGAGGGTTTCCGCCAGGGTGCGCCAGAGATTGTCCGGCTGCCGCAGGCGCCCTTGTAACCACCAGGACATTCCCCACAGCAGCAGCATCACGCCCCAGGTGGTCAGTACGGCCCGGCTGATACTGACCGGCCCCCAATGCAACATGATCACCTCGTTCACAGGCGCTCCCGGATATACCAGACCACATTAAAGATTCCCGCCACTACCCCCAGAATAATCAGGCTCACGGTCCAGCGGGTACCGAATTCCGGACTCAGGGAATCCAGCCAGCGCCCCAGGTAGGCGCCCGCTACCATGGGAATGGCCAGTAGCAGGCCCACCACGCCGCCGTACATAAACAACCCCACCAGACCGGCCCGCTCCCGCTCGCCGTTTTGTTCCCGCTCGGTATCCCGTTGTACCGAACGACGGAAGTCATCCTGCTGATTCATAGCGCCTCCCCGCCGCGGTTCATCTGCCACAGTTTGCGGGCCAGCGCCTGTTCGATCTGCACCTGATTGCGGCGGGCCAGCTGCCGGGTGTGAGCGGCCTGCTGCCAGTCGCTTTCCAGTAATGACAGCAGTGCTGCGCGATCCTCACTGACCACGAACTGGGTGGTGATCAGTTGCAGGCGTTGCTGATGGAACCTGAGTACCGCTCCGGGCTGGGCAATGTACTGCCAGACGCCTCCGTCGTTTCGAAACCGGGCCAGGCCGGGTTCGAGACAGGTTAGAAACGGCTCGTGACCGGCCTGAATGCCAAACCGGCCACTGGCATCACGGCCGACGAAACTGATGGCCCGGCCTTCCTGCAACTGGTGGGTGCTGTCCTGAAGCAGCAGTTCGAAGCAGTGGTTCATGTCAGCGTGCCCTTCATATAGCAGTCTGACTCTTCCAACTCGTCGTGGCGGCCTGCCAGAAAATCCTCGCAGTCCTGCAGCAGGTCATCGAGGTTCACACTGACCCCGGGAATGCCGGTATGGTCCGCCACCACGCTGAAGGGCTGGGTCAGATAGCGTTCCAGCTTGCGGGCCCGATCCACGATCTGACGATCTTCAGGTGACAGCTCTTCGATTCCGAGAATGGTGATGATGTCCTCCAATTCCCGCAGCCGGGCCAGATGCTCCCGCACCGCGATGGCCACTTCGTAGTGGCGATGTCCCAGCAGATGCCGGTCCAGCATCCGGCTGCTGGATTTTAAGGGGTCCACCGAAGGATAAAGGCCTTTGGCCGCCTGCCGGCGGGACAGAATCACCTTGGTGTCCAGGTGATTCATGATGGCACTTACTGCCGGGTCCGACATGTCATCCGCCGGAACATATACCGCCTGCACCGAAGTAATGGAGCCGTGCCGGGTGGACACAATGCGTTCCTCCAGCGACGCCACCTCGGTCACCAGTGTCGGTTGATAACCCACGGTGGCGGGCATGCGCCCCAGCAGCCCTGAGATCTCGCTGCCTGCCTGCACGAAGCGGAACATATTGTCCATCAGAAACAAGACTTCCGATTGCCGGGTGTCCCGCAGATATTCGGCGTAACTCAGCGCCGTAAATCCCACATGGAAGCGCACCCCCGGGGATTCATCCATCTGCCCGTACACCAGTACCGAGCGGGGCAGTACGCCGGAATCCTTCATTTCATGCCACAGCTCGTGGCCCTCCCGCATGCGTTCACCCACCCCGGCGAATACCGATACGCCCTGGTGGAGACTGCTCACCGCATGCATAAACTCCATCATCAGCACGGTTTTGCCTACACCGGCGCCACCGAACAAACCGGTTTTGCCGCCCTTGACGAAGGGACACAACAAGTCGATCACTTTGATGCCGGTTACCAGAATCTCCCGGGCTGGAACGGTTTCGGTGAGGCTGGGGGGCGGCGCCAGAATATTGCGGTAGTCCTGGGTGACGAAAGGTTCCTGTTTATCCAGGGGTTCGCCGAACACGTTAAGCATACGACCCAGGCAATCCGGCCCTACTGGTACGTGCAGGGGGGCACCGGTATCGAGCACTTGCATGCCCCGGGCCAACCCGGCGGTGCTATGCAGCGTAATGGCCCGGATGCGTTTCGGGCTCAGATGCTGAAATACTTCAAGCCACACCGGGTCGCCGTGGTCCCGCACCGACAAGGCTTGTCCCAGGGGGGGCAGGTAAACAGTACTGATATCCACCACCGGCCCATGAACCGCGTCAATGCGGCCCACTGGCTCGATGGGGATACTGCTGTCGGTCATGGCACCGGTCCTGGGTGGTGTTGGCGATGAGATCAGCTTACTGCTTATGATTTACCGGATTATGATCTGTATCAAGGGGGACCGGTGGTTGGCTTAAGGCCTGTTGCCACTAATCAAACAGATTTTTCAGATTGGCCAGGTGCGCCGCGCCGATTTCCTGTTTTTCCTCCCGCGACTTTTCAAAGCCGCGGCCCTCCCACACCAGGTCGTCTGTGGGCAGTTCCTCCAGGAACCGGCTGGGGGTGGGCTCAAACTCTTCCCCAAACTGTTTGCGTTTGGCGGTGTAGGTCATGGTCAGCTCCCGTTTGGCCCGGGTAATACCCACATACATCAGGCGCCGTTCCTCTTCGATGGTTTCCGCTTCGATGCTGGCGCGATGGGGCAGTAGATCCTCTTCCATGCCCATCAGAAACACATAGGGGAACTCCAGGCCCTTGGAGGCGTGCAGAGTCATCAACTGCACCCGGTCGGAATCGTCTTCTTCCTTTTGCTGCTCCAGAATATCGATCAATACCAGTTTGCCGATCACCGTCTCCACGTCGCTGTCGTCGTCGGCTTTATCCAGCATCCGCTCGATGGAGCTTACCAGCTGCCAGACGTTTTCCATGCGTTTTTCCGCCACCTTGGGGCTGGATGCCTGTTCCAGCAGCCAGTTTTCGTAGTCAATGTCCCGCAGCATTTGTTTGATGGCAGCGATGGCGTGGCCCCGCTGCAGGTTGTCGCGGGTTTCATCCACCCAGTCGTGAAACCGTTTTAGCATGGCGTATTGCTTGGCGTTTAAGGATTCCGCCAGACCCATTTCACAACTGACACTGAACAGACTGCTGCCCCGGTTGTGGGCGTACTGACCCAGTTTCTCCAGGGTGGCCGGACCCAGTTCCCGCCGCGGCGTGTTGACAATACGCAGGAACGCATTGTCATCATCGGGGTTGATCAACAGCCGCAGGTAGGCCATCACATCCTTGATCTCGGTGCGGGCAAAGAAGCTGGTGCCGCCGCTGACCTTATAGGGAATCTGAAACTGTTGCAGCTTGAGTTCGATCAGCCGCGACTGGTGGTTCCCCCGGTACAGCACGGCGAAATCGCGAAACGCCCGTTTGCGCTGCATATGCTGATTGAGAATGTCGCCGGCAATTTTCTCCGCCTCGTGCTCTTCGTTGCGGCAGCGAATCACCCGGATGGGATCACCATAACCGTGATCACTCCAGAGCTGCTTTTCGAACACATGGGGATTGTTGGCGATCACCTGGTTGGCACACTTCAGGATGCGCCCGGAGGAGCGGTAATTCTGTTCCAGCTTAATGACCTTGAGGCTGGGGTAATCCTGGGCCAGTTGCGCCAGGTTCTCCGGCCGGGCCCCGCGCCAGGCGTAAATGGACTGATCGTCATCCCCCACCACGGTGAGTCGGCCCCGCTGGCCCACCAGTTGCCGCACCAATAAATACTGGGACGTGTTGGTGTCCTGGTATTCGTCCACCAGCAGGTAATAGATGCGATTGCGCCAGCGTTCCAGAATCTCCTCGTGCTCCTGAAACAGCAGGGTGGGCAGCAGGATCAGATCGTCAAAATCCACCGCGTTATAGGCCCGCAGCAGCCGGTCGTACTGGCTGTAGATCCGGGCCGCCCGTACTTCCTGATCATCCCCGGCCCGGGACAGGGCCAGGCTGGGGGTCACCAGATCATTCTTCCAGTTGCTGATCTGGTGCCGGATCCGGTCCACCTCTTCAGCACCCACATCGGTGTCTTTGTGTAACAGTTCGGTGAGCAGGGAGCGGCTGTCCTGGTCGTCGAAGATGGAAAAGCCGTTCTTCAGTCCCAGCTGCTGGCGTTCGCGGCGGATAATGGTGAGCCCCAGGGTATGAAAGGTGGAGACCGTCAGGCCCCGGCCCTGCTTGCCTTTTACCAGTTCGCCGACCCGGGCCTTCATCTCCCGGGCGGCCTTGTTGGTGAAGGTGACCGCCACAATCCGATGGGCGGGGATCTCACACTGCCCGATCAGGTGGGCGATCTTGCGGGTGATCACGCTGGTCTTGCCGGAGCCGGCCCCCGCCAGTACCAGCAGGGGGCCGTCAATATAGTGAACTGCTTCGGACTGGCGCGGGTTTAATGGGGTCACGGACTGCTCTCAACGGACAGGATTAACCAGGCCGGCTATTCTACACCGCCCGGCGCCAATTGGGGACAATACCGCCCGCAGTCAACAGGGAACAAGAGGCCGGCGGCCTGCATTGGATTGGTCAAGATTTTACCGTATCCTCAAGGCCAACTTCGTTCCAATCATCAGGAAGGCAGCATGCACGACGTAAATTTTAACCTTGATGGCAAGGTGGTTTTGGTGACCGGCGCCTCCAGCGGATTTGGCCACGCCTTCGCCCCGTTTCTGGCCCGCCACGGTGCCAAACTGGTGGTGGCGGCCCGCCGGCGGGACCCGCTGCTGGCCCTGGAGGAGGAAATCGAAAACGACGGCGGCCGCTGTTTGGCGGTGCCCATGGACGTGACCCGGCGGGAGTCGGTGGTGGAGGCCTTTGAGCAGGCGGAGGCGGCCTTCGGCTGTGTGGATGTGGTGGTGAACAACGCCGGTATCGGCCGGGCCAGTCCGGTGCTGAAGGTCACCGAAGCGGAGTGGGATGAGGTGCTGGACACCAACCTCAAGGGTGCCTTCCTGGTGGCCCAGGAGGGGGCCCGCCGGATGAATCTGCAGGGTAAACACGGTTCCATTATCAATATAGCGTCGGTACTGGGATTGCGGGTCACCAGCCACTTAAGTCACTACAGCGCCTCCAAGGCCGGCCTGGTGCAGCTGACCAAATCCCTGGCACTGGAACTGGCCCAGTACCAGATTCGGGTCAACGCCATCTGTCCGGGTTATTTTCTGACGGATATCAATCGTGATTTTTTCGATACCGAGGGTGGCAAACGCATGATTCAGCGGATTCCCCAGCGCCGATTGGGGGAGATTCAGGATCTGCTGGGACCGCTGTTACTGCTGGCGTCCGATGCCTCCCGCTATATGACCGGGTCGGTGATCTCGGTGGATGGCGGCCATGCGGTGAGTAAATTGTGATGGCTTAGGGCGGTGGATGTTGCTGGCTTGATGTGTTTGCGCGATTGCGCGTGTACGCGTTACCGCATTGTGGCGGCGGTGGGCTGATTGCGGTCATGACGCTTGGCCCGCGGCTGCCCTGCGCTTCTCAAATGAATCGGCGGCGCCGAAACTCGCGCTGCGCGCTCAGACAGCCGTCGCCTTCATCCG
>MDSW01115608.1_pt1 | contig 13923 bp, 14 predicted proteins | sample 811171 | NCBI WGS metagenome assembly MDSW01 (sample SAMN05326641, study PRJNA326480) | marine metagenome | isolation source: seawater | place: Atlantic Ocean: North West | collected 2012 | reverse complement strand
TCAGCTCCTTCAGCTTGTCGAAAATCTGCCGGACGACGATGGGTGCGAGCCCCTCGGTCGGTTCATCCAGGATGAGCAGTTTCGGGTTCATGACCAGCGCGCGGCCGATGGCAAGCATCTGCTGCTCACCGCCGGACAGCTGATTGCCGCCATTGTCGCGCCGGCTGGCCAGGTTGGGGAAGAAATCGAAGACTCGTTCCACCGTCCACTTGCAGTCCGTTCCCGCCGAAAGCCGGGCGGCGAGCTTCAGGTTCTCCAGAACCGACAGGGACCCGAATACATCCCGTGTTTCGGGAACATAGGCGATGCCCATACGGGCGATATCGAACGGCCTGCAGCGGGAAACAGACGCGCCGTCAAACAGGACCTCGCCGCTGAAAGCCGGCAGCAGGCCGACGATGGTTTTCAGGGTCGTCGTCTTGCCGACGCCGTTCCGCCCGAGAATGGCATGAAAACGGCCTTCGTCGACGGACAGATCGACGCCGTGAATGACACGGGTCTCGCCGTAACCGGCATGAAGATCGCGAACCTCAAGCATCGCCCTGCCAATCGCCGAGATAGATTTCCCTGACCACGTCGCTTCCCTTTGTTTCTTCGGGCGTTCCTTCGAAAACCACTTCGCCGTAATTCAGGACGGTGATCTTGTCGGCCACATCGAAACCGAGGTCGAGATCATGCTCGATGATGACGATCGTAAGTTCCCGCGGCAGCGTGGCGATCAGTTTGTGAAAGGCATCGATCATGCCCGGGCCGACGCCGGATGTCGGCTCGTCCATCAAAAGGAGCTTCGGCCTCGTCGCGAGTGCCAGCCCGACCTCCAATTGCCGCCGATTGCCGTAAGAGGCATGCGCGACACCGAGCTCGAGCCGGTCGCTGAGGCCGACCATTTCGGCGACTTCCTCAACCGTCTCCCGAATGGCCTGGCTCTCATGGACACGGGAGAAACAGGAAAAGGTCCGCCCTTCCGCCGTTGCAGCAGCAAGCGCAAGGTTCTCGCCGACGGTCAGCCCTTCGAACAGATTGTTCTTCTGGTAGCTGCGCGACAGACCACGCCGGGCCCGCTGCTCAACATTGAGGTTGGTGATGCGCGCGCCATCGAGCAGGATTTCGCCCGACGTCGGCTGCAGAGTGCCGGCAAGAAGGTTGAACAAGGTGGTCTTTCCCGCGCCGTTGGGTCCGAGAACCACCCGCCGCTCACCCTTTTCGAGACGCATGTGGATGTTGCGCGAAACGCGCAAGCCGCCGAAGTTCTTGCTCAGATCGCGGACCTCAAGCATTTGCGTTCCTCCGGGACTTCCGCCGAAGAACATGCTCGACCTGACCGTAGACACCGCGCCCTCCGGCCATGACGGCAGCGATCAGGAACAGCCCGATCACCAGGTGCCAATGCTCGGTGTATTCGCTCACCTGATGCTTCAGGAATACCAACAGCGCTGCACCCGCAATCGGACCGGCAAGCGTCCCCAACCCACCAAGAATGACAATGATCAGAACTTCACCCGACACGGTCCAAACCAGCAGTTCCGGCGAGACAAACATCGTATGCTGGGCCGCCAGAACACCGGCCGCACCGGCCAGGAGCGAGGAAAAGGAAAATGCGACCGCCTTGTGTTTCCAGACACTGAGACCGAGGGCCCGCATCCTGTCCTCGTTGGAATGAATACCGATCAAAGTACGACCAAAGCTGCTCCGCAGAACATAGGCGGCCGCCGCATAGGCAATCAGGACCAGCAGCAGGCAGAACAGTGCAAACTGAATGGAATCGTTCATGTTGAGACCGATCGCGGACAAGTCGTAGCGCGAGACCCCCGACAGTCCGTCGTCACCGCCAAGCGCTTTCCACTCGAAGACGACCACATAGGCCATCTGGCCAAATGCGAGCGTCGCCATGATGAAGAAGATACCAGAGATATTGGCGGTCACGGCGCCGACCAGAAGGCCGAATACCATCGCGATAACAAGCGCGGCGATCGTCGCGGTAAAGCCGTCGAAACCCATCAGCGCCGTCAGGCCCGCAAAGGTGTAGGCGCCGATCCCGGCGATGGCTCCGTGACAGAGCGAAACCATCCCGCCGTAGCCGGCAACGAAGTCCAGGCTGATCGCAAGGATCGCAAGAACGGCGATCTCCACGACGATTTCACCCGCGAAATAGCCACCGACGATCGCGTACAAAGCCAGCGCGGCAAGGATCACGATTACCGTGACCGACTTGAGAGGCGTCTGATAAAACATGCGCTAGCTCCTGGCCGGCAGCAGGCCGGCCGGCTTGGCTATAAGGACGATTGCGAGCAGCACATAGACGAGCACGGACGCAAATCCCGGCAGAACCACGGCGCCAAAGGTCTGGATGAAGCCGATGATCAGCGATCCGACGATGGCACCGCCCAGGCTTCCAAGCCCGCCGATGACAACCACGATCAGCGTCGGAATGAGAATGTCAGTGGCCATGGACGGCGTTGCCGAGAAAACCGGTGCCGCCACGGCGCCTGCAAGCCCGGCCAGCGCGCAGCCGACACAGAAGACCGCAAAGAACAGTCGTTCGACGTTGATACCGAGGCAGGAGGCCATGGCATCATTTTCGACACCGGCGCGGACCATGGCGCCGATCTGGGTGCGGGACAGCACAAGACTGAGCGCAACCAGGACCACAAGCCCGACTGCGATGATGAACAGCCGGTAAGCCGGATAAGTAACCCCGAAAATCTCGGCAGGACCGGACAGGATCGCCGGCTGTTCCATGCCAAGCGCAATATCGCCCCACAGAATGCGCACCAGATCCACCAGGACGAAGATGAGACCAAAGGTCACCAGAACCTGGTTCATCGGCCCTGCCCTGCGCATGCGCCGAATGACGGCGACATAAAGAACGATCCCGACAAGCGTGACGGCCAGAGGTGCTGCGATCAGCGCCAGCCAGAAATTGCCAAGGGAAGCCGCCGCACTGACCCCGACATAGGCACCCACCATGTAGAGCGCGCCATGGGCCAGATTGACGAAATGCATGAGACCGAAAATGATCGTCAGACCGATCGAAAGCAGAAACAGCAGCATGGAAAGCTGCATTCCATTGAGGAACTGCGTCAGCCAGAAGTCGGCATCCGCGACCATAGTCGCCCCCTCCCACCGAATATCTTATGGACAGGGTCTGGCGCGGATAACCGCGCCAGACCGGTGTTTGTCTTACTTCAGCGTGCAGCCGTTGGCCGGGTCGCGAACCAGACCGATGGTGCCGATCATCTTCTGCGTCAGGCCATCGCCATCGGCGACGGTCTCATAGACGTAGATGTTCTGTACGACGTTGTTGGTGGCCGGATCGATGGTCAGCGGACCGCGCGGACCGGAATAGGACACCTTGGACAGTTGTTCCGTGATCGATTCCCGGTCGGTTGCCCCCGCATTGACCGCTTCGACAAGCACGCGGCCGGCGTCATAGCCCTGAACGGCATATTCGGACGGCGCACGGTCAAACTTGGCCTTGAAGGCTTCAACGAAGGCCTTGTTTTCCGGCGTGTTGATGGTCGGGACGTAATGCAGTGCCGTCGTCACGCCGATTGCTGCCGGACCTTCTGCCGCAACATAGAGCGGAGACGTCAGAAAGCCGGAGCCGTAAAGCGGAATGTCCTTCTTCAGCCCGAAGGAGTCGTACTGCTTGACGAAGGTGATCGCTTCCTTGCCGGCATAGAAGACGTAGATCGCATCCGGAGAGGCCGCCTTTGCCTTGGTCAGATAGGGACCGAAATCCTGGGTCTTGCCGAAAGGCGTATACTCGGAGCCGACGATCTCACCGCCCGCAGCTTTGAAGGCTTCCGAAAACGTGTCGATCATCTGATGACCGGCAGCATAGTCCGGCGCCATCGTATAGACCTTCTTGATGCCGATCCGGGCCATCCACTCGCCCATCGGGCGGTTAACCTGTCCGTTCGAGAACGATACCCGGGTGATATAACGGCTGCAGTTCGCGCCCGTCGCCTGATCATTGCCCGCATTGGCAACGACCAGCGGCACCTTGGAGCTGTCAACAAAGTCGCGGACAGCACCCAGAACAGCAGAGGACACGATACCAACCATGGCATCCACTTCGTCCTGAAGCACGAGCTTGCGCGCCTTGGCCACGCCGGTCTGCGGCTTGGCTTCGCTGTCTTCGGATACGATCTTGAATTCTTCGGACTTCCCACCCTCTTCGAGGGCCATGGTGAAACCGTCTTCGATTTCCTTGCCGAGTGCGGCGTAAGGACCGCTCTTCGGCAGAAGCAGGCCGATCTTGATGTCGGCAGCCTGAGCGGTATTCGCGACAAATGCCGCCGATGCGCACGCCATCAGCGCGGCCATCAGATGGTTCTTCATGTTTTCTCCTCCCAGAAAAAAGCGGCACGCTATTCCATCTGTTCGCGGCCGCACCAAATTTTATGTATTATATTGCCTACAGACTCTTCCCTCTTTCGGTTTCTGCAATTTAATACACATCACCAACGGCGATACAAGAATTATCTTGCATATTTCGATCATCAGATAAAGCGGTTCGGATGAGGTGCATTTGGCATCGAGGATACCTCATCATGCCAAGCGGGTGGTCTCAAGCCTCCATTTATACATCCACGCTCTCGGCCGGCTCATTCGGCGCTCAAGCAGGCGGAAACTGAACTTCGGCGCGAAAACCCGACACCTTCCCGGGAATGGGTGATTGAAGCCTCAGTTCACCACCGACCCGTTCGGCAATGGTCGCGACAATGGCAAGACCAAGGCCACTACCTGTATTTGAGGAATTCGTCCGTTCAAAACGCTGGGTAAGACGGTCAAGGATCTCATCAGGAATGACGTCACATTCATTGGAAACAGACAGGCTGACGTCCGGCGACAGTTTAATCTCGATTGCCGTATCCGGAGTTCCATGGCGCAGTGCATTCTCGACCAGGTTCCTGATCACAATCCCAAAGGCATCCGGATCGATATCGGACAGGACCGGCAGATCGGGAAGAGTAAGAGCAAGGCGGTCGAACGATGAAAGTCTGGCAAAATCCTCGACGACCATGCGCAGGACCGGTCTCAGGTCGGAGGCTTGCTCGCTCCGAAGACGCCCGCCTTCAGCCCGTGCCATCTGCATCAACCGTTCAGAAACACGGGTCAGACGTTTCAGCGACGCTTCAATCTCCGCCGCACGCCTCCGCGCCTCCGGATCGGACGTCTCCGACTGCAATCGTTGCGCCTGGGCGATCGCGCCGGCCAGAGGGGTTCGCAACTCGTGCGCCGCATTGGCGGCAAAGCTTCTTTCCGCATCAAAGGCCGCCTGAAGCCGCGACAGAAGCGTGTTCAAAGTGTCGGCAACGGGTGCAATTTCTCCCGGGAGCCCACTGGTCTCCACTGGAGACAGGTCGCGAATGCCACGGGCGGCCAGTCCATCCCGGAACTGGCGCACCGGGGCCAGACTGCGCCGCAGGACGAGCGCGACGGCAATCAGCGTAATCGGAATCACGCCCAGCAAGGGTAAGCCGAGACCGATCTGCAGCTCCCGCGCAGCTTCAACCCGATGTGCAAGCGGCTCTGCGACGGATATCCGGACACTGCCTCTCAAGGCTTCGTCATTGTAGAACCTGTAGGCGGACGTCTGTCGAAATCCGGGACCGTCGTAAGCTGGGAAAATGGCTGGATCCGCGGCATGGGACTGCACCAGGACCCGGCCATCGCGGTCCCTCACGATATAGGTAAAATACTCGTTGTGCGGCCGAATGGAGGCAAGGTGTTGAGTGACACCCTCTTCCTCTCGCCCGATGATATCGACAACCGCCAGGGGCAAAATCCGCTGCGCGGTTTCCTGCAACGTAGAATCGAATACCTCATCCAGATCGTGCTGCAGCTTCACAGCCGTTACCGCGGCGACACCGATCCAGAGTAAAGTCAGCAGGAGACCGATACCCAGGGCAAGCCGGACCTGAAGCGTGTGCGGCACCCTCATGCCGCCCCCAATCTGTAGCCAAGGCCGCGTTCGGTCTCGATGATACCCGCACCCAGTTTTTTGCGAAGACGGCTAACATGCACCTCGATCGTGTTGCTCTCCACTTCCTTGTCGAACGAATAGAGTCGTTCTTCCAACCGCCCCTTGGACAGAAGCTGTCCCGGCCGCTGCAGGAAGGCCTCGAACAACACCCACTCACGCGCGGTGAGTTGTACCGGCTTTCCGTCCTTGCGAATGCTGCGGGCGGCAAGATCGACCTCCAGAGGTCCATGAACGATGATCGGATTGGGATTACCCGTATAACGCCGCGCAACGGAGCCGATCCGCGCCGAAAGCTCGGCAAGATCAAACGGTTTGACCATATAGTCGTCGGCACCTGCATTCAGCCCGTCTATCCGGTCCGAAACCTGATCGAGTGCCGTGAGAATGATGACAGGGGTCACATCTCCCCTTGACCGAAGGTCCTTCAGAAAGGGAACGCCCCGGCCATCCGGGAGCATCAGGTCAAGCAGGACGAGGTCGTATCCCGTGCCGGCAATGGCCTCACGGGCCTCATCCAGACGAAGTACCCAGTCGACCGAGTGGCCATCACCCGCGATCTGGTCTCGCACCGCGGTCCCCAGGACCGTATCATCTTCGATCAGGAGTATCCGCATCGTCCGCATTACCTCTAATATCAAGCCAGTATACTTTCGAACGCGCGGCTGACACGTAGCTGAAGCAACGGCGGAACCTGCTTCAGGATCCCGTCAGATTCATAGTGCATCAGTCTAGTCAGAATCGAATGAATGGCCCGGACACGGAGTTTGGCCTATGAAAAAGCCCCTGACAATTCTGGCATTCGCGGGCGCAATCCTTTGGACGTGTTCCGCCAGTGCGGATGACGATTGTTTCGTTCCCATGACCGACTGGCAACCGCGCGAAGCCGTCACCCAACTGGCCAACGATCATGGCTGGACCGTCCGCCGCATAAAGATCCACGACGGCTGCTACGAGATAATCGGGCAGGACGCACAAGGCCGTTCCATCGAAGCAACCGTTCATCCGGCAACACTCGATGTGCTCGAACTTGAGTACCGGGGCGAAGGTGATTCCCACTCCCGCAAAAAGAGGAAGGATGGACACGATGACTGATGCGGTTCGCGTCTGGGACCCGCTGGTTCGGATCTTCCACTGGGGGCTGGTTGCGGCATTCGCTACCGCATGGCTGACCGCTGACGAACTCCAACCGCTTCATGAGATCTCCGGTTATATTGTTGCAGGCCTGATCGCGTTTCGCATCCTTTGGGGCCTCTTCGGTTCCCGCTACGCCCGCTTCACTCAGTTCCTGCGCGGACCGGGAACCACCGTCCGTTATCTCTCCGATGCGTTGCGCGGACGGGAGGCCCGTTACCTCGGACATAATCCGGCTGGTGCGGTCATGATCGCGGCAATCCTGCTCACCCTGTCAGGCACTGCCTTCACCGGCTGGCTGATAGCCGACCCGTCCCGGCAGGCGCTCCAGCCCGAACTGCCGCCAATCGTAACCACGGCCCAGGCCGATGAGGATGAATACGGCGAATCCGGTGAAAGAGGTGGAGAGCCAGAGGAAGTCCTCGAAGAACTGCACGAAGTTTTCGCCAACCTCATGCTATTTCTGATCGCCCTGCATTTGGGCGGTGTCGCATTTGCCTCAGTCCGTCATCTGGAAAATCTCGCCCACGCCATGGTTACTGGCAGAAAACGGCCGCCGGAACCCGGCGATATCGCCTGATATCATCTCCCACAACCGTTCAGTTCCGCCCGCAACAATGCCCCGTCCGGAAGACACTCCGGGCGGGGCATTTTCCTGAACGCAAGCTGAAGCAGAAAATCGATTGCCGTCAGGCAGCGCTCAGGCTCATGGGCGAGATTGACTTCATTGGATCACATGGAAGGAGATTTCCGATGAAGAAGACCCTCGCAATCCTCGCAGCCGGCACAGCATTGACCGCGGTCATCGCCCTGCCCGCCTATAGCGCCTTTTTCGGTGAAGGCGGTTACGGCCGCCATTTCGCCGAACACGGCAAGCGGCCGGCATATCTGATGCTGGCAAGTGACGACGACGATGATGAACGCGGCGACTACAGGCGCTCACGTCACGACGACGATCACCGCAGCTACGGCCGATCCCGCCACGATGACGATGACGACGATGATGACGATGACGGCCGTTACGGCGCACGGGCCAATCCGGCTCCCGCCGGAACGGTCGCCCCGCCGCAAAACGGTCTTTTCGGCAACGGCGCCGGACCGAAGGTTCAGGTCAACTGAAAGCACCCGGGGCCGGACGGTGGAGAACCAAAGACGCTCGCCGCCGGCCCCTGGAATTCACCCCCTTCGACTTGAAAGGCAAACAGATCATGAAGTCGCTTCTTGCAGCCCTCGCGCTGACAACCGCACTGACACTCCCAACCCTCGCCACCGCCAAACCCGTGACCCTGACGACGACACTCAACAACTACGGCGGTGACGGTGCTTATCTTGCCCTTTACGTAACAGACGCCAAAGGGGCGTATGTCGGCAGCCTTTGGATGGCCGGCCCCAAATCCAAATACTACGAGCATCTAAATGACTGGTTCCGTGCCACCAGTGGCAATACGGCGGAAATCAACGGCATTACGGGCGCCAGTGTCGGAGCCGGCAAATCCCTCAAGATCACGTTGGATCTTGCCGATACACTGTTCGACGCGGGCTACGAACTGCACATCGATGCCGCGGTTGAAGACATGCGCGACAGCCCCAACGAAGTCACCGTGCCGCTGACAACCGCCGGCGCAGGAACCTCGATACACGGCCGTCGCTACATCAACTCCTTTAGCTACGATTTCTGAGGAGACGGACATGATCCGCGCGCTCCACCGCTGGCCGGGTCTCCTGGCGGCACTCCTTCTGACCGTTCTTGCCCTGAGCGGCACCGCGCTGTCGCTTTTCCCGGCGGCGGAAACCCTCTCGGCGCCAAAAGCAGAAGCGAGCCTGTCCGTGGCGGAGCTCGCGCAACGCATTCAGGACACCTACCCCGGTGTCGAACAGATCCGGCGTGCTCCATCGGGCCGGATCACCGCCTACTGGTTCGCGGACGGCCGGCCCGAATCGGCCGTCATCGACCCTGCAACGGGAACCGGCGTCGCGTCGGCAGACCCGAACCGGGTCGAACGCTGGCTGAAAAACCTGCACCGTTCGCTGTTCCTCGATGATTCCGGTCGTCTCGTTGCGGCGCTGGGCGCAGGTACGCTCCTGGTGCTGACCGTGTCTGGTATCTTTCTGGTCGCACGCCGCGCCGGCGGTTGGCGCCGGTGGTTCTCCCCGCTCAAGGGCCCATTGTCCGGCCGGCTGCATGTCGAGATCGCCCGGCTCACTTTCGCCGGCCTCCTGATCTCGTCGGCAACGGCTATCTGGATGACAGCCTCCACTTTTGACCTTTTGCCCGTCGGCCCCGTCAAACCCGCCCTCCCCGCCGAGGTAAGCGGCACAGCCGGCTTCGCCTTGACGAAGATACCGACCCTCGTTCAGACACCGGTCGCAGAGTTTCGTGACCTGACCTTCCCCTATCCGGGAGATACCACCGACGTTTTCACCCTAAAGACGGACAGCGGAACCGGATATATCGACCAGGGCACCGGCGATTTGCTGACCTGGGCGGAGCTGACCGCATGGGACCGTGTCTCGGAAATCATCTATATGCTGCATACCGGACAAGGGGCCTCCCTGCTCGGACTTGTCCTGGGATTCATGGCTCTGGGTGTACCCGTCATGGGCGGAACCGGGCTTGTCGTGTGGGCAGCCGGACGGAGGGGACGCCCTCGGATCAGAAATAATACGCCAGCTAACAAAGCGGAAACAATTGTGCTCGTGGGCAGCGAAGGCGGCAGCACATGGGGGTTTGCCGCTACGCTTCACGCTGAACTCAAGGCTGCGGGACAATCGGTTCACACGGCCGCGATGTCGTCGTTCGATCCGGCTCGTTATGCGAATGCCTGCAGGTTCGTGATCTTTGCCGCGACTTACGGTGATGGCGATGCTCCGGCTTCCGCAAAAGGTTTTCTTGAGCAGCTCTCGGTCATGGACAGGGCTCCCGAAGCACCGCTTACCGTCCTCGGCTTCGGCGATCGCAACTTCCCCGCATTCTGCGCCTTTGCCGAACATGTCATGCAAGCGGCGCAAGCCAAGGGCTGGCAGACCCTGATCCCCATGGAGACAGTCGACCGGCAGTCGCCGCAGGACTTTGCCCGCTGGGGCCAAAACTTCGGCGCGGCGATCGGCTTCGAGCTCACCCTCAACCATCAGTCTCAACAACCGGCCGCAACAGGCCTGCCCCTGATATCGAGACGGGACTATGGTGCCGAGGTACAGGCCCCGACTGCAATCCTGCGGTTCCAAATCCCCCGCACCTCCCTGTGGAGACGCCTCACAGGGCGCGGTTTTCCGAAATTCGCCCCCGGAGACCTGCTGGGCATCGTCCCGGAAGGATCCACCTTGCCCCGCTTCTATTCCCTCGCCTCCGGCACTAGTGACGGCTTCGTCGAGATCGCAGTCCGCAAACATACCGGCGGACTCTGCTCGGGCCAACTGATAGGGCTCGAACCCGGCGAAACGGTCAAGGCCTTCATTCACCGAAATCCGGATTTCCATCCGGTGGGCGGCAAGGCGCCATTGATCCTGATCGGTGCCGGAACAGGCATAGGACCGCTGGCCGGCTTCATACGCAACAACACCGCCAAACGTCCCATTCACCTGTTTTTCGGCGCGCGGCATCCGGAAAGCGATTTTCTCTATTCCGATGACCTCGCCGACTGGTCGCGGGACGGACGGCTCAGCCGGCTCGCAACCGCTTTTTCACGCGGCAAGTCGCCAATCTACGTTCAGGATGCCCTGCGACGGGATGCAGCCGAGATCACGCAGCTTATCGCAAATGGAGCAAGGGTCATGGTTTGCGGAGGGCGCGACATGGCCCGCGGAGTGGCCGAAAGCCTGACCGATATCCTGGCACCTTCCGGATTGACCCCGGCAATGCTCAAAACGGAGGGACGTTATGTCGAAGACGTATACTGACCTGTACCGTCATGCCCTGAACGGCCCGACCATGGGCACGCGCTGGTCGGCGCTGTTTCTTGCTCCATCGGGTTTTGAGATCGCTCCCGTCAAGGCGGCGCTTCAGGTGGCGGTGGAAAAAGTCGACATGCAGATGTCCACCTGGAAACCGGACAGTGACCTCATGCGGCTCAATGCTGCCCCGACGGACACATGGACACCAGTGCCTGAAGAACTCTTCCATGTCCTCCAAACCGGGCTTGAGATCGGGCGCATGTCCGGTGGCGCATTCGATATCGGAATGGGCGATGCGGTGAGGGCCTGGGGCTTCGGCTCAGAGGACGCGGATCCGGTCCGGATCCAGGCCGCCCTTGGAATGAAACGCCATGCCGCCCATGAGGTTCTCGAAATTGATCACGCAGGCCGGCGGATGCGCAAACACGCGCCCCTGGCGCTCGATCTGTCCGGTATTGCCAAGGGGTTCGGCGTTGACCGTCTGGCGGAAACGCTCATCGGATTCGGCATTCGCGATGCGCTCGTCGGGATCGACGGTGAACTGCGCGCGCTCGGCCTTCAGCCGGACGGCAGTCCCTGGGTGATCGCGGTGGAAGAACCGGACATCCGGATCCGGACGCCTTACTCCATTCTCGCCCTTCAGGATGCGGCCGTCGCCACATCCGGCGACTATCGTCACTGGATTGAAGTTGGCGGCAGACACCTGTCGCACACGATGGACCCGCGCCGTGGCGGGCCGCTTCAAGACGCGCCGGCTTCAGTCACGGTGGTGGCCCAAACCTGTATGGAAGCCGACGCCTGGGCGACGGCCTTGATGGTCCTGGGCACGAACCACGGCATAGCACTTGCGGAGGAGCACGGATTAAGCGCTCTGTTTCTTAAGCGCGCTGGAAATGACATTGTTCCCACAGGCGCAGGCCCGCTTTTTCGAGCTCAGGCGCCCATGTCCTTGAACAGTTTTACGACTTCGTCCCGTGCTACCCCGATATGATAACGCAGGGCTTCCCGTAATTTCGCCCGGTCCTTGTTCTTCAAGGCCTCCAGAATGGGCTCATGGGTCTCGGCGATCTTGTGGGGATCGTCATATAGTTTTCCGATCAGTGTGATGCCTGCGCGCATCTCGACCGCGAGATCGTCGTAGACCTTCAAGAGCCGGGCATTGCCGCCGAAGGCGCACAACATGCGATGGAAGGTGAAGTCGGCAAAGATCTGTTCGCCGATCGACCCTTCCTCTGCGAGTTCGTATAGCTTGTCCGCCTGGGCCCTGAGCAGCCCGAACTCCCGGTCGCTGATCCGCTGCAGCGCCAGATCGGCGGCATGGATCTCCATACCGATGCGCAATTCGTATATGTCGCGAAGATCGTCGGAGGTCAGGGTCCGCACGAAAAACCCGCGCCGCGGACTGGAAACAACAAGTCCCTGGCTCTCCAGCAGCCTCAATGCTTCCCGTACCGGAGCCCGGCTCGTCCCGAATTCCTTGGACAGCCGCAATTCCGTCAGCCGTTCTCCCGGCTTCAATTGGCCATCCGCGACGGCGTTGATAATCTGTCTCGCGATCTGCTGGACGAGATCCGTGGTTTCAAGAGCTGAAAACATCCCCTGTGGACACCCTGTCTCAATCGCACCAATGTTTCGCGCGACCGGCCTTGTTGTTTGTCAAAACGGCAGGTCCATATTCACTGTCGCCCCTCTTGTCCGGTCCGCGCAATCGAGCCGTCCGTCCGGTCCCGATACCACGAAACGTACCGTTTTCCAGCTGCGGCAGGACCTATTTGACGGGCATTTATCTACCCAAAGCACGTGCAATCGCACCCAAACAGCTGGTTATCTGCCCCTATCCTTGCTCAAAAATTGATTATTGTCGACAATTGACACAGGCAGGCTCCCATGTTTGCGTAGCACGTAGTTATACGGAAGCGGATTCTACAGTTCGGTCCGCTTGTTCGAACAGGACGCCGCGAACCAGCGGCATCGGGGCAAAGAAGGCAATGACTCAGATCTCAGCGATCCCATCGTCCACCGACCAGCCGAAGGAGCGCATCGACCTTGCCGCCGCCTATCGGCTGATCGCCCATTTCAAGATGGACGACAGTATCTTCACCCATATTTCCGCCAAGGCCCCTCAGGAAGAAGGCGAGAACGCGTTCCTGATCAATCCTTACGGTCTGCGCTTCGATGAAGTCACCGCCAGCAGCCTGGCCACGGTCGATGTCGACGGCAACATCCTGCGGGACACCCACGGTGCCGGGATCAACAAGGCAGGCTTTACCATCCACAGCGCGGTCCATGCAGCCCGCCCGGAGGTTCACTGCGTCCTCCATACGCATACGGTGGCCGGGGTCGCCATCTCCTCGATGGAAGAAGGCATTCTGCCGCTGAACCAATGGTCCCTGCAGTTTTACAACCGAACCGCATTCCACGACTATGAAGGCATCGCGCTCGATCTCGCCGAACGCGAACGACTGGTTGCCGACCTCGGTGACCGCAATGTCATGGTGCTCCGGAACCACGGACTGCTGACCTGCGGTCGAACCGTCGGTGAAGCCTTTGCGCTAATGTTCAACCTGGAGCGCGCCTGCAAGGCCCAGCTTGCGATCATGTCCTCCGGCGGCACGCCCCGCAAACTCGGCGCGGACCTCGCCGAAAAGACGGCCCAGCAATACGAAGGCTGGGACAAGCAGCATTCCGGCAACAAGCCGGATCCACAGTGGGACGCTTTTCAGCGTCTCGCGATCAAGCATTACCCGGACCTGGTGAACTGACAAACAGGTCCGACACCTTCCAATCCATCAGCAAACGGCGTGAAAAGAGACAAGATCCGTACGCCGGTCAACGAGGGGAAATCGAACATGCTGAAAAAACTGACCAGTTTGGCTGCGACCTTGATCGTGGCCGCCGGTACGGCTCAT
>MDSW01074470.1_pt1 | contig 13923 bp, 17 predicted proteins | sample 811171 | NCBI WGS metagenome assembly MDSW01 (sample SAMN05326641, study PRJNA326480) | marine metagenome | isolation source: seawater | place: Atlantic Ocean: North West | collected 2012 | reverse complement strand
TGGACTATGCTCTTGAAAGAGGTGTTAATTTTTTTGATACTGCAGAATTGTACGCAGTAATGCCAAGAAAAGAAACCTATGGAAAAACTGAAGAAATTATAGGAAATTGGTTTCAAGAAAGAAAAAATAGAGAAAAAATAATTTTAGCGTCAAAAATTGCATCAAAATCTGAAGACGATTTACATTGGATAAGAGAAGGCTCTAAATATTTAGGATTTGATAAGAAAAATATAAATGCAGCAATAGATAACAGTCTTTTGAGATTGAAAACTGACTATATTGACCTTTACCAACTTCATTGGCCTGAGAGAAAAGTTCCAAAATTTGGTGTTCTTGATTTTGAATACGATCCAAATGATGACGATTGGACAGCTATTGAAGAAGTTTTGGAAAACTTAAATGAATTAGTTAAAAAAGGAAAAATAAGATATATTGGATTATCTAATGAAACACCTTGGGGTGTGATGAAATTTTTAGAACTTTCAAAAGAAAAAAACTTACCAAGAGTTATGTCAATTCAAAATGTTTATAGTTTAGTTAATAGAGTTTTTGATATTGCTAACTCTGAGGTTTCCATTAGAGAAAAATGTGGTTTATTAGCATATTCTCCTTTAGCTGGTGGAAGACTAAGTGGAAAGTACATTGGAAATAAAAAACCTAAAAATGCAAGATATACTATTTGGCCAAGACGTTTTAGTCGACATCATACTAAAAGAGGAGAGATTGCAGTTGAGTCATATTTTAAATTGGCAAAAAGGTTTGGTATCCCAGCTTCAACTTTTGCTAACTCGTTTGTAAACAATAGACCATTTGTAACTAGTAATATAATTGGAGCAACTACAATGAAACAACTTAAAGAAAATATTGATAGTATTGACGTCACACTTCCTAAAGAAATTTTAGTTGAAATAGAGAATATTCATTTATCAGATCCAAATCCTTGTGTTTAAGATTTGTTAGATTTTAATTTTATTTAATAATCTTTTAACATCAGCAAGATATGATCTGTCCCATAAATGTACATTTAGTAGTGAATAATAAAGTTGGTAAATTGGTTCATAGTTTAAATACTCTTTATCAATGTTAATATAGCTATTGTATTTTTCTAAAAATTGATTTTTGATAAACATGGGGTTGAACCATTTCAAATACGCAATTTCTAACTCATTGTGTCCATAAAAACTTCCAGGATCTATAAAACCTACAAATTTTTTTTTATTAAATAGAATATTTCCCTCCCATAAATCACCATGAAGCAAAGAGGGTTTTGGATTTGCAGGAATAAAATCTTCCAACTTATTAATTAAAAGATCAATTTTTAAATTTATTGAACGCTCCATAGGCTGTGAATAATTGATTAAATCATATATATATCCAAGTCTATAATTTTTATAAAACTCTACCCAATTATCATTATTTATATTTATTTGTTTTAGACCACCAATTTGTGTATCAAATTTAAAACCATAATATTTACTACTTAAAGAATGCATAGTTACTACAGCATTTAAAAAATCATTTTTTGTTTCATTTGGTTGTAACCCGTCATTCTCAATAAAAGACATTATTAAAAAATTTTCGCTGTTTGAAAATATTTTAGGGAAAAATTTTAAGTTAGACTTATTAAGAAATAATAAATTTTTTGACTCAGATTTTATAGCGTTAAATTTAAAATTTTTATTATGGTAATATTTAACTATGAAATTATTATTATTCTCTAAAGTTATTTTTATGCAATCAATTCCAAATGAATTAGATAATAATTTTGAATTTATTATTTTTTTATTATTTAAAATTTTCTCTATTTGCGATATCTTAACATTATCAATTTTCATAAAATGACTACAAGAGTAAATTTACAATATCTATTATCCTATTTAGGTTTAATTCCATTTTTTTATCTTATTTTAAACAAATATTATTTTTTTCAAATAAATGAAAGTACATCAAAAACATTTATTTTATATTATACATTAATAATATTTGTATTTATTGGTGCTACTAATTGGAACCTTAATAAAAAAATAGATAATTTGTTGGTTTTTTATGGTTTTCTTCCAAGTATTTTGGCAGTTTCAATTATTTATTTAAACTTATCTAAAATAAATGAAAATTACCTTTTATTATTTTTGATTTTGTTTTTGTTAATCCAATTATTATGTGATTATTTATTTATATATTTAAAAAAGACTGATGGTTTAGCATTTTTTATTTTAAGATTTCCTTTAACTATTTTGATATCAATAAGTATAATAATTATTATAAATTAGTTTTTATTGATCCAATCTTTACTTTGGCATGATTATATATATTGAAGTTATAAAACTTTTTTAATTCTCTTAATTCATTTAATGTTAATATTTTATATTTTTTAAATAAATCATAAATAATCGGAGGAATGGCTCTTTCATTGCCATCTTCTATTTTTATTACACCAGTTAAACGCTTTTTTAAATGTGTAAAAAGAAAAACACCTTCAGCCCCACCTTTGCAAAAGACCTTTTCATTGCATATTGACATAATTCTAGAGTCTAAGCTATCTGTACCACCAATATATTTTGGATTTTTGATTATACAATTAATTAAAAATTTCACTTCACTATTATAATAAAATTTTTCATCATATGCTTTTATCAAATTACATAACATATTTGATATATTTTTAATTTGAAATGAATATTGTGGTGCACTACATCCATCAATACCATAATTTTCTTTTTTTATTTTCGTATTAGAAAACTTTTCAAAAATCTTTCTAATTTTTTTTTGATGTGGATGTTCAAAAGCTAGATAAGAATTTAGGTTATAATTATTAATTAAACAACTTGTAATCATGGCAAGATGTTTACCTGCACAATTATTATATCTCTGATCAATTTTTTTATTTGAACTTAGTATTTTCACTTTTTCATTGTCATTCAATGGATAATGACTGCCACATTTTAAAACTTTTTCTTTAACATTAATTTTCTTTAACCAATTATTAATTTCTTTTATATGATATTTTTCACCTCTATGAGATGAGCATGCTAGAGCTACAGTTTTTAAACTTAGTTTAAATTTTTTTACTGCTTTAGACTCTACGAATGGTAATGCTTGAAAAATTTTAATTGAAGACCTTGGATAAATGTAGTCATTTTCATTTCCAGTTGATAGTATCACTCTGCCATCAACCCTTTTGATAAGAACTTTAGCATTATGAGAGCTTTCAACTAAATTTGATCTTTGATATAATGTTTTGATATCTTTCACTCGTTTACTATAAAACAAGTTGGGATAAATTACTTAAAAAAAGATTTGATAAAAGTAAATAAGTTTAAAAAAGAACCGAATTTACCAAAGAAGATAACATCTTTTTCAGTTATTGTAAGACAAACACACCCGCTATCTTTACAAGCTATTGGAGTATGTTTTATTTTTTGATCATTTATTTGAATATCACCTTTTTTATATTCACCATATTCATCACAAAAGCTTCCACTTAGAACTAATATATATTCTCTGCCTCCATGTGAATGTATGGGAACCGAAGCTCCCGGATCCATCTTTATTATCTTTAGCTCATCTTTGTCATTTAAGTCAGGTGTAAATTCGCTAAAGCCCTTATAAATTTGTTTCCATTTTAAATCTTCTATTGGGCCAAAAATTTTAGTAATAGGAGTTACATCTAATGTTGGTTTGGGTTCAAGATTATCTTTATCAGAAATACAGTCTGAGTATTTAAGATTAGTTATTTGAGCATCTTCATTTTCAAAAAGGTCATCTCCTAATAATGTTTCAAATTTCTCATGTAATTTGGATGCTTTTGAGTTAAGCTGGAGATATGTAGAGGCAAAAATTGATTTTGATACACCAAGGGATCCTGAGGCGAAGTCAAATATAAGCTCGTTTTTTACTAATGTTCCGTTCATAGTAGTTTTTGCATTTTAATTAAAATATGCCTTATTCTTGATTTAACTGTACCTAGTGGAATTTCAAGCTCTTCAGCAATTTTTTTATGGCTTTTATTCTCAAAAAAATTCATTTTGATCATTTTCCTCTGGTCTTTGTTAAGTTCTATGTTAATTTTGTCCAATTGATTTTTAGCTTCTTTTTCTGAGATTTTATCAATTTGATTATTTTCATATAGAAATTCTCTTATATCTTCCTCATTTATCTGAATTGTCTTGTTTTTTCTGAAGAAATCTACTTTTTTATTTCTTGCTATTGTGTAAACCCAAGTTGTAAAACTTGATTTATCAGGGTCATATTTATCTGATTTTAACCATATATTGCTCATCACTTCTTGAGTTAACTCTTCTGAATAGTCTACAGTTAGCCCGTTTTGCATGAAATAAGCCTTTATTTTTGGAGCTAAAAAATCAAAAATATTAGAAAAAGCTATTTCGTCGCGGTCATTATTTACCCTTAGCATTAATTCAGAAAGCTTAGATTTTTCCATTGTTTTAATTTAATTACTTTGTTTTAATCGCTCTTAACTAATTGTGTAAGATATACTAAAAGGTAAATTAGATGAAAATATTTTTAAAGTTTTTTTTCCTAATATCTATTCTCTTAACTAATCAAGCTAATACCCTTGAAAAGGGTAAATGGAGCTTCGTAAAAACAGATGAGTACTGTTATGTAGGAAGTTTGGCAATAGAAAGCGATTTACCTCCGGAAAAAAATAGAGGAGAATATTACGTACTTGTATATAAAAATATTGGTAGCCCTGAGACTGTAGTCCAAATAGAGGCTGGCTATGATTATAAAATTGGATCGGATATAATTATAAATATCGATAAAGGAGAGTATCTATTCTATACAACGGAAGACATACCAAGTGCAGCATGGACTGAAGAAGATAATAAAGTAATTTTTGCTATGAAAAAAGGTTTGCAACTATTAGTAACTGGTGAGTCTTCAAGAGGCACAGTTACAAATGATATTTACACCTTAAAAGGTTTTACTGCTTCATATAATAAGTTAGTAGAAGATTGCTAATGAAAAAAATAGTTTTAGCCTATTCTGGTGGTTTAGACACCAGTGTGATACTTAAATGGTTACAAAATACATATAAATGTCCCGTTGTTACTTTTACTGCAGATATAGGTCAAGGAGAAGAGCTTGCACCAGTTGAAAAAAAAGCGAAAAATCTTGGTGTGGAAGAAATTTATATTGAAAATTTACAAGAAGAGTTTGTTAGTGATTATGTATTTCCCATGTTCAGAGCAAACACATTATATGAAGGAAGCTATTTATTAGGTACTGCAATAGCAAGGCCTTTGATAGCTAAAAGACAAATTGAAATTGCAAAGGAAGTTGGTGCAGATGCTGTTGCTCACGGAGCAACTGGTAAAGGAAATGACCAAGTAAGATTTGAGCTTGGATACTTTGCTAATAATCCAAAAATAAAAGTTATAGCACCATGGAGAGATTGGGAATTTACTTCAAGAAACGATCTAATTAATTATGCCAAAATAAATCAGATTTTAGTTCCAAAAGATAAACTAGGTGAAGCTCCCTTTAGCACAGATGCGAATTTGCTTCATACATCATCTGAAGGTAAAATTCTCGAAGATCCATGGAAAGAGGTTCCTGAATATGTCTATTCAAGAACTAGCGAGCTAGAACAAACACCTGATATACCTGAAATAATAAATATCGAATTTCAAAATGGAAATCCTATAGGATTAAATAAAAAAAAATTAAAACCACATGAGCTCTTAGATAAGCTAAATTTAATAGCAGGAAAACATGGTGTAGGAAGAGTAGATCTTGTTGAAAATAGATTTGTTGGTATGAAATCCAGAGGAGTATATGAGACACCTGGAGGAACAATATTATTAAAAGCTCATAGAGCTATTGAGAGTATAACGCTCGACAAAGGCGAAGCTCATATTAAAGATGAATTAATGCCAAAATATGCAGAAATAATTTATAATGGCTTTTGGTTTTCATCAGAAAGAATTGCTATACAAAATTTAATTGACTCTACACAAACAAAAGTTAATGGAGAGGTAAGGCTAAAAATATTTAAAGGTAATGCAATAATTATGGGAAGAAGATCTGCTAATAGTTTGTATGATACCTCACTAGTATCTTTTGATGAAAAGGGTGACTATAATCAAAAAGATGCTGAGGGATTTATAAAAATAAATGCTGTAAGATTAAAGAAATAATTTAATTTTTTATTTTTAGTGAGTTTTTAAATGCTATTGTAGTATTTTTTAGTAAACATGCAATTGTCATAGGGCCAACTCCACCAGGTACAGGTGTAATTGCTGAGCTTATTTTTTGAACTTCTGTGAAATCTACATCACCTACAAGTTTGTTTTTAATTTCCCCGTCTATGGATTTTTCAACCCTATTTATTCCTACATCAATAACTATAACATTATCTTTTACCCAGCTTTTTTTAACAATCTCTGGTTTGCCAACAGCTGCAACTAAGATGTCTGCACTAGAACACAATTCTTGAAGATTTTTTGTTTTTGAATGAGCAATTGTTACCGTACACGACTCTTTTAAAAGTAGCTGAGCCATTGGCTTGCCTACAATATTTGATCTTCCAATAACAACAGCATGTTTACCTTTTAAATCAATATTTAGACCTTTTAACATAATAAGACATCCATAAGGGGTACATGGCACAAGCAAACTTTCGTCATTCTTTGAGCTTATAGACAGTTTGCCAACATTCAAAGGATGAAATCCATCTGCATCTTTATTCGGATGTATTGTATCTAATATAGTTTGTTCATCAATATGATGAGGTAAAGGAAGCTGTACTAATATTCCATTTACATCATTTTGATTATTTAATTTTTCAACTAAGTTTATTAAATCTTCCTGGGTTGTTTCATTATCAAGATGATGATCAATTACTTTTATACCGACTTCTATTGCACTTTTTGTTTTTGCTTTTACATAAACACTACTAGCTGCAACATTACCAACTTGTACAACAGCCAATCCTGGCGAATTATTGAATTTTTGTTTTAACTCAAAGATTTCTTTTTTTAGATTATCTTTTAAACTCTGAGCTATTAATTTTCCATCAATAATTTTAGTCATTAATACCTCGGCCAATATTCAATAAGTAAACTTTTTAAGAACCATAAACCAAGATACACTACAATTGGTGATAAGTCTAATGAACCAAATGTAGGTAAATATTTTCTAACAATGTTAAGGCTTGGTTCGCACAAGCGATACATTGCTTCCATTATTGTATAAATAAAACGGTTGTTAGTGTTAATTATATTAAAATTAACCAACCATGTTCCAACTATATAAATAATTAAAATAAATTGAAATAAATTTATAACTTGAATTATTAAACCTAATAAAGAAACCATATGTTATTTAATAAAAATATTGAGTATTATAATTTACCACTTAATGCAAAGCATAAAAAAAGCGGTTATAAAAAACCGCTTTTTTTTATAATTAGTTGGTTAATTACATTGAGATATCTCTACCAAACCATTTCTTTGTAATTTCTGCTGTAGTACCATCTTTAGACATTTCAGAGATTGCGCCATTCCACATTTCTAAAATATCGGTATCTTCTTTACGTACAGCTCCACCTACGCCATCACCAAAAACACCACCTGAAAAGGTAGGTCCAGTAAAAGCAACATCAACACCACCATCAGACTCCATAAAATCTATTATAGATCCTACATCAGCTAATACAGCATCACATCTTCCAGCGGCTAAATCAAGATTATGATCATCAACAGCTTGATATAGCTTTACATCTACTGCACCTGACATATGTTTCTCTAAAAAGTTTTGATGTATTGTAGAAGATTGAACACATACAGTTTTACCATCCATTGCAGCAATTAATTGCCCGATAGCTGCCTGTTCTTTTCCTCCAGCATTATTTAAATTTACTTTAGCCATACCTGAAATATTTAAGTCTGCTAAACCACTATTTTTTAGAACAGCAAATCTTGCTCCATCAGTCATGTAACCAGTAGTAAAATTAACTTTTTCTTTTCTTTCTTCAGTTATAGACATTCCAGCAATTATAATATCGTATTTACCTTGAAGAAGAGCAGGAATGATACCATCCCAGTCTTGGGTTACCCATTCACAAGTAACACCCATTCTTTCACAGGCTTCATTACCAAAATCAATCTCTGCACCTTCTAAATCTCCTGCAGAGTTTATATTATTCCAAGGTGGGTAAGCACCTTCAGTACCAATTCTTATTGTTTGTGAATTAGCAATTGAGGCCAATCCAAGAACACTAAGTGACAAAATAACAAGTAAAAATTTTTTCACATTTCCCCCTTAAAGAAGTATTTTCAAATTATGTACAGACTTTATAAGCTAAATAAAAAAAAACAAAATAAATTGTGAGGTGAAATTATTTTTTTCTGCTCTTAAAAAGCCAGAAAATCAAGCTAATTGTTAGTAATGTGAATGGAAAAGCCCAAAGAAAGAAATTATTGTAATTAATCAATGGTCTAAAAAGAATATATTCGCCATATCTTTTAACGAGGAATTTTTTAATCTCATCCTCAGATTTTCCTTCTTTAAATTTTTTTCTTATAATATTTTTAATATCATTTGAAAATTCTGCATCAGAATCATAAATACTTTGATTTTGACATGTCATACAACGTAATTCTAAAGTCATTTTTTTAACTTTAATATCTAAATTGTCATTATTATTATTTGCTATACCATCAAAAGAAAAAAGAAATATAAAGATGCTTAGGTATAAAATTACTTTAAAGTAGTGGTTTGATATCACTATTTATAATCTCCTCAGTTAATGGTCCCATGAATTTAAAAATTATTTTTCCATACTCATCAATTAAAAAGGTTTCTGGTAATCCAAAAACACCAAATTCAAGAGCTATTAATCCATCTGGATCAACTCCAACAAAATTATATGGATTACCATCGCTTGATAAGTATCTAATTGCATCATTTTTTTTATCTTTATGATTTATACCTAAAATAAATAAATTTGGATAATCTATAGCAAGCTTAAAAAATAAAGGATGTTCAATTTTACATGGTGTACACCATGAAGCAAAGAAATTTATTAAAGTATATTTTTTTTCTAAATCATTTGTTTCAATATTAATGTTTCTAATAATATTATTAGATGATAAACTTACATTGTTATTAAATAAACTCTTAGTTGAAAACTCAGGTAAATCTTTATTTAATAACGCACTTGGGGGCTTGTTGGGGTCTTTACCACTTTTTAAATAAGTATAACTGAATACTGATATTGTAATTACAACTAATAGTGGAGTGGCAAGAATCAAAAATCTCATTTTTTATTTAGTCCAATAAAACCAGAAAAAACAATTATTATTACTCCCAGCCATATAAAGCTAACTAAAGGATTAATAAATACTTTAACATACCATTCATTATCTTTTTGATCTCCAAGTATAAAATATATATCTCTATACCACTCATGCATTATTCCCGCCTCTGAAGTAATCATTTTAGAGACTGGGTAATAATTTTTTCCTGCTTTAATATTTTTAAAATTATCATTTTTATTAATTAAAAATACAGCTCTCAAGGACTGATAATTTTTTTCATTTGTTGTTTCAATTTTATTAAAAATTACACTTGTTTTATTTAAATTAAATTTTTCACCTTCATTTAAGTTAAATTCATACTCACTCTGAAATACACTTGAGCAAGTTATACCAATAATTGCAACTCCAACCCCAATATGAGCTATATGTGGGTTAATTTTTTTTAAAAAACTTAGATTAAAAATTATTTTATAAGACGTTAATATAGCAATCATAGATGCGGCAATAATCCATATTCCTAATATTAAACCAACAATACCCCAAGTGTTAAAATTAGTTAAATATGATTGTGTTAAAATAATTATACATATTAAAATGAAACAAATTACATAATTTTTTGCATTTCTAATTTTATTTGTTTGCCAAGATAAAATTGGCGCGATGCTCATTAATAAAAATCCTGGAATCATAATTGGTATAACTGTTGAATTAAAATATGGCCCCCCTACCGAAATTCTATTATTAGTTAGAACCTCAATGATGATTGGATAAATTGTACCAAGTAAAACTGTCATAGTTGCAATAATCATTAATATATTATTAAAAACTAAAGCTGATACTTTATTGATAAAAAGTAAATTTATAGGCTTTGATGATTGTGGTATTTTTAATAAAAATATTAAGAAACTAAAACCAGTAATAATAAAAAATATTAATAAAATGAATAGCCCCCTGGATGCGTCAGCTGCAAAAGAATGTACGCTTGTTAGTATGCCTGATCTAACTAAGAATGTTCCAAAAATGCTTAGAGAAAAACATAAAATTGATAAAAAAATAATCCATTTTTTTAAGACCTGTTCACCTCTAATCATTAAAAGTGAATGAACTAATGCTAAACCAGCAATCCAAGGCATTAAAGATATATTTTCAACCGGATCCCAAAACCACCAACCACCCCAGCCCAATTCATAGTAAGCCCAATACGATCCTAGAGCTATACCACCAGTTAAAAATGTCCAACTTGTTAGTGACCATTTTTTTGCGATATATATCCAATTATTGTTTTTTTTATTATTTAATAAAGAAGCTATAGCTATACTAAATATAATTGAGTAACCAACATATCCTAGGTAGAGAATTGGCGGATGAATCGCCAATCCAGGATCTTGTAAAATAGGATTTAATCCTAATCCTTCCTCAACAATTATAGAATTTACTAAAAAGGGATTTGATGTAAATATAACAAACAAAGAAAATAAAATGTGTATTAAAGATTGAATTATAAGTGTAAGTCTTTTGAATTCCACTTCAATATTTTTAGTAAAAGAAAAAAAGAATCCATAAATTGATAATATGGATATCCATAAAAGCATTGAACCTTCATGGTTTCCCCATGTGCCAGAAATTTTATAAATTAGAGGTTTGTCTGAATGTGAATTTTGAAAAACATTAAAGTTTGAAAAATCTGATATTATGTATGCACTCATTAATGATAAAAAAGAAATAATTGTAAATATTGAAGATAAACGTAAAATTAAATTGAATAAATTAATATTTAAATTCAAAAATATTTTTGAACAGCATAAAAAAATATTTAATAAAGTAGCAATAAGTAAAGATGAAAAACCAATTAGAGAAGTCATTAATAATTTTTTTTCCAATAACCTTTATTTTTTATATTGTCTTTTATTGATGCTGGCATATAATTTTCATCATGTTTTGCAAATATATTAGTTGCTTTAACAATTTTCTTATTTTCTAAATATCCTTCAATAACCGCCCCTTGACCCTCTCTAAATAGGTCAGGCAGAATTCCATTATATGTAACATTTATAGAATTTATATTATCTGTAATTTTAAATTTAAACGAACTGCTAGAAACTTTAGTTAAAGATTTTTCCTCAACAAAGCCACCAATTCTTATAAGTTTAGTTTCATCAACTTTTGAGTTAAATAATTCAGTTGGTGTATAAAAATACGAGATATTTTCTCTGGCATTATACAATATAAGCAATAATGCTCCTAAAATCATAATTAGGGAAAGAATAATAATTAATAATCTTTGAAATCGTAGAGTCATTTTTTTTTAATTTTTCTAAATTGAGCTAAACTTATTAATAATAGAAAGATTATTAGTAGAAAAGCTGAAAAATAAGCAGAAAAAATAAACCAAAAATACATTCTTTCTATTAACAAAAAAATTTAATAAAGATATCAATTCAAATAGACTAATAGTCACAAGGGTTTATCATTAACCTTTCTACTGTGGATTTCTGTTTTAATCCTTAAGATTGCTATTGAAATCCCGACAAAAATAAAGGCTAGGGTCATAATAATAAGTGGAGTCATCATTGAAGAATCAATATTAGGTTTGGATAGTTTGCTTATAGTTGCAGGCTGATGTAGTGTATTCCACCAGTCAACAGAAAATTTAATTATTGGAAGATTAACAGAACCTAATATAACAAACACTGCTACGATTTTTTCTCTTACCACTCTATTTTCAAATGATAAGTTTATAAATATTATTATTAAATAAATTATTAACAATACTGCTACGGATGTTAGTCTTGCATCCCATACCCACCACGTTCCCCACATTGGCTTTCCCCATAGTGAACCACTTATTATGCAGATCAAGGTAAATGTTGCACCAATCGGAGCCACTGCTGAATTTACTATAAATCCAAAAGGAATTCTAAATGCTAAAGCAATTATACTATAAAGTGTCATAACTAAATATGTCATTAAAGATAACCAAGCACTTGGAACGTGAATATACATTATTCTAACTGTTGATCCTTGTTGATAATCTTCTGGAGATAGGAAAAATGAAAACATCAAACCTACAATTAACAAAAAAAATGAAATTATTGCAAATGGTTTTAATAAGGCATCTGCGAGGATATTAAATTTATTAGGATTAACTAAGAACTTCATTTTTAATTATTTTGTAATGCTATTTTTAAACATAAACCGCTTGCCCATGGATTAATTGCAAATAAAATTAATACTATTCCAAATAGTATATTTATTAAAGAATTAAAGTTTTCTGTATCATTTATTATACTTATTGAAAAAATTATTACAGGTATACTAAATATCATCACTATGACACTTCCCAGTAAATAATTTCTATGATTTAATAAGTTCATAGATGAAGATATTGATCCTAGAGATGATAATACAATTGACCCTAATGAAAAACTTATTAATAAATAATAAACTTTTTCAAGGGATATATTAAGTAAAATACTTGCAACTGGTATAGAGAGTAAAAAGGGAATTTGAACATATATGAAATGTGTAATTGTTTTTAAAATACAAATTAACTCTAAGCTGAATCCATTTAAATGGAGAATAAACAAATTTCCATTTTCAAAATCATCTTGGTAAAATTTTCTTAGTGATAAAGTTGAGCTTAACAATAACAAAGTCCATATAATTCCTATTCCAAAAACTGATAAAGTTTCTTTATCTGGACCTATTGAAAAAATAAAAATAAATATTGAAATAAAAAAAAAAGATATATTAGTTAAAATATCATGAAAGCCACTTAAATTAAGTCTAAATTCTCTGTAAAAAAAACTAAATAATTTTAGAGTGAAGTTGATCATAATTACAAATTTATTTCCTCTGAGAGACTAAATCTAATGTCTTGGTGTGTGCTAAATAAGATAGAGCCATTATTCTTACAATGATCTTCAAATGATTGAGCAATTATATCTATAGTTTCTGAATCGAGATTTGAAAGAGGCTCATCTAAGATCCAATATTTTTTATTTTCTATAATTAATCTTAAAAGCTCTAATTTTTTGACTTGACCTAAAGATAATGTTCTAACCTTTTGATTAGTTAAACTATGAAGTTTCAAAACTTCTAAAATACTATTTATTTCTTCATAGCTAACATTAGATAAAAATATTTTCTTCCAAATTTTAATATTTTCCTCAACTGTTAATTGTCTTATGCTAGATGTTTTATCTCCTATAAAAGTTAAATTATTATAAAAATCATAAATTGATTTTTGTATATTTTTTCCTTTCCAATAAATTAATCCAGAAGATGGTTCCAGTAAAAAAAGTATAGTTTTCAAAAGTGATGTTTTTCCCGAACCATTATTTCCTTTTAGAATTAATAATTTATTACTGGATAGAGTAAAGTTGACGTCCTCAAAGATTTTAACATCAGATCTGTATAAGCTTAAATTCTGTACAATTAGCATTTTCTTTTGTCTAAATAATATTTAAATTTAAACAATAAAAAAAACGGGGCCTAACCCCGTTTTCTTCTTTATAAAAAAGATAAGAAAAAGAAAACTGTAAAAAGTTTTCTTTAGAAATCAAAGATTTACTATCTTCTTTTTTTCTTTCTAGCAGCTTTTTTCTTTTTCTTCTTTGGAGCTGCTTTTTTCTTTTTC
>MDSW01179808.1_pt1 | contig 13929 bp, 9 predicted proteins | sample 811171 | NCBI WGS metagenome assembly MDSW01 (sample SAMN05326641, study PRJNA326480) | marine metagenome | isolation source: seawater | place: Atlantic Ocean: North West | collected 2012 | reverse complement strand
TGCGACTTGCCATGTCTGCGACCATAGTTGCTCTGTGTGTGCACGTGTGCTGGGGTGGAGAGGGGGAAGGGGGGGGGGGGGGCGCGCCCCCGGGGGGGAGGGGGAAGGACGCGCGGGAATGTTAGTTGTTAGTCGTTCACGCCGAACCGGCGCGAGGACCGCGGGCGGGGGGGCGGGGGCGGGGGCGCGCACCTCCCCGACTCGTGACCTCCCGCGCCCTCGAGGTCCGTCATGGCGACGGGGGTTCCGGGCCCGGCTCGCCCGCCGTCCGACCGCGCGCGCTCGCGCGACTGGGGAAACCGTCCACGAGTCTCACGGTCCGAGAAGATCTTCGCGCGAACCCGGGGTCCCTCTCGCTCGTCCCGCGGGTCTCGGCACTCGCGGTCGCGCGCCGCCCCCCGCGTCGCTCGGGGCCGCCGGGTGCACTCCGCGCGCGCGCTCGCGCGGGGCGTCGCGCCTCGGATGCCCCCGCCCCCGCCCCCCGGGCCCCCGCCCCCGGGGAAGCGCGAGAAGCGCCCCTTCCGCGAGCGGACGCTCCTGTGCTTCGTGCAGGCGCTCCAGGGGATGCGCGTCGTCGTCGAGATGCGCGACGACATCGCGATCCGGGGTACCCTCGCGGACGTGGACGACCGGATGAACTGCGTGCTCGAGAACGCGCAGCGCCGCGACCCCGAGGGCGCCCTGCTCAAGCTCGAGCGCGTGTACGTCAGCGCGAGGCTCATCCGGTACATCCACATCCCCCCCGACGTCGATCCGTCCGAGCTCGTCGAGCGCAAGCGCCTCGAGGCGTTCGAGGCGAGCAGGCACTACCAGCGCAAGGCCGCGTTCGGGCCGAGGAACCCGTCCAAGGCGGAACGCGCGGAGGCGGAGGCGGAGGCGGGCCCCGGCGGGGGAGGAGGAGCGAGGGGCGCGCGCGGATCCTAGCGACGACGAGGACGAGCGGCGACGACGATCCAGGGGCGGGGAGACGCGTTCGTCGCGCGTTCGTTCGTCAGACGCGCTTTCATTACCACGCGCTCTTCGCGCTCCTCTCGCTCACGCGGCGTTCGCCTCCTGCTCCTGCCTCGATTTGATCTCCGCCGCCTCCTCCAGCACCGCCTCGAGCCTCTCCCACTCGGCGTAGTAGAGTTCCTGCTTCGCCGTCTTCGCGTCCTTCTCCGCCTGGATCTCCTGCGCGGCGCTGACGTCGGCGCCGGCGGCGAGCATACGCGCGTCAATCGCCGCGACGTCCTCCTCCAGCACCGCCAACGCGCGCTCGATCTTATCGATCACCGACGGCGCGTTGTGCGCCTCCTTCAGCGTCTCCCTCTCCCTCCGCTTCCTCGCCTTCTCCTCCTCGAGCGCCTCCTCCGACAGCTCCGCCGACAGCTCCGTCCCCCCCTCCCGCGCCGCCTCCCTCGCGTCGCGCTCGGACTTGGTCCTCGCGTCGTCCATCTCGCGCAGGTACCCGCGGAGGGCCCGGTAGTCCCCGTTCCAGTCGTTGATCCCGCCCTCGCCGTCGAAGACGAAGATGTGGTCCACGAGGTTGTCGACGAACTGGCGGTCGTGCGAGACGACCAGCACGCACCCCTCGAAGTCCTCGAGCATCTCCTCGAGCGCCTCGATCGTGTCCAGATCGAGATCGTTGGTGGGCTCGTCGAGGATGAGAAAGTTCGGGCACAGCGCCAGCACGGAGAGGAGCTGCAGCCGCCGCTTCTCCCCGCCGCTCAGCGCTCGGATCGGCGTCATCTGCTTCGGCCCGCCGAAGTTGAACCGCTCGAGGAGCGTGTACGCGGTGAGGTGGCTGCGCCCCCCGAAGCCCCCCACCGCGCACTGCGCCTCCGCCTCGATCTCCCGCACGAAGTCGATCACCTTCAAATCCTCGTCCCGGAACTCGGGCGTCTGGGAGTAGTACCCGAACTGAATCGTCTCCCCCACCGCGACCCACCCCGAGTCCAGCGGAATCTCGCCCATGATCGTCCTCAGGAACGTCGTCTTCCCCGCGCCGTTCGGGCCCACGAGCGCGATCTTCTCGCCCTTGCTGAACGAGTACGAGAAGCCGTCCATGATGATCTTCCTCCGCTCGCCGCCTTCTCGGCCCCCGTTCTTCCCCTCCGCGTCGTCGAAGGCGAGCGACGCGCCGTCGAACTCGACGATCGCGTCCCCCATCCTCGTCGACTTTGACTCCACGAGCTCGACCGCCTTCGCCCTGCTCCCCGCCGTCGCCGCGCGCTCGGACAGGGAGTAGAACCGCTCGACCCTCGCCTTCTCCTTCGTCGCCCGGGCCTTGGGCTGCCTCCGCATCCACTCCGCCTCCTTGCGCAGCGTGTTTCGCGCCGCCGCGCGATCGTGCGCCTCCGCCGCCCACCGCCGCTCGCGCCCCTCGAGGTACGCCGCGTACCCGCCCCTGTGGCGGTGCGCGCCACCGACGCCGTCGAGCTCGAGGATGTCCGGACACGTCGCGTCGATGAACGCGCGGTCGTGCGAGACCAAGAGCGTCGTCGTCCCGGACATCCCGCTCAGCGTCTCCTCCAACCACTCCACCCCCTCCACGCTCAGGTGGTTCGTCGGCTCGTCCAGCACCAACAGGTCGGGGGCCTCGATCAGCGCCGCCGCGAGGGCGACGCGCTTACGCTGCCCGCCGCTGAGCTGCCCCATCTTCCGCCCGAGGAACGACGCGCACCCGAGCTTCTCGAGCGCGGTTCGCGCCCGCGACTCCGCGTCCCACGCGTTCATGGCGTCCATGCGATCCAAAACCTCCGCCAGCCGAGCGGAAACCGACGGGACCGATCCACGCCGCGTGTCTCTCGCCGCCTCCGGATCGTGTTCGGTCGCCTGCGCCGCCATGACCTCGTCGTAGTCGCGCAACAGGCGCATCAGGGGCGTGTCCGCCGCGTAGAGGGCCTCGAGGACGTCCAGGGATTCGTCGAAGGGGGGTTCCTGCTCGAGGAAGGCGACGCGGAGGCCCTTGCGGATCCAGAGCTCGCCGTCCTCGCGGCCGACGTCGCGGCCGGCGAGCACCCGCAACAGCGTGGACTTCCCGCTCCCGTTCGGGCCCACGATGGCGACGCGCTGGCCCGCGGAGAGACTCAGGTCGACCTCGCGGAACTGGTACCGCTCGCCGTCGTGGGTCTTTCGGAGGCTCTTCGCGATGAGGATCGCGTCCTTGCCCGCGGCGTCGAACGCCTCGGAGCGGCCGTCCCTCCACGTCTCGCTCCCGCGGCCGTCGCGCTTGCCCGCGGCGAGCGCGGGGGGATCAGCGCGAGAGCGGGACGCGCGACGGGGGACCGGGCGAGGGAGATGCCGCGCGGACCTGAAGCGTGGAAGAGGAGAGGGGGGCTCGTGAGCGCCGGTTCGGGGTTTAGGGATCATCCGAGGCGAACCGACCGACCGATCGACCCCCCGGGGAGATGGGGTCCGGGACTGGGGGCGGGGGGCGGGGGCGGGGGGTTTCGAGATGGCGCGCGCGCGCCGAGGATCGCACCGAGTGCCGACCGCGCGCGAGCCGGCGAGGCGCGGCGAGCCGACGACCTCCATGGCGTTCCCCGCCGCGTCGCGCGAAGTGGAAGCCAGCGGCACGACGCTCTCGAGGGGACTCGCCAGCCGATGTCGTCGCGTCATCCCGGGCAACTGTCCCGGATCAAATCCAGGTCTATGCGTGTCCGCCTCGTCCACGTGGCGACGCGATCGACGCTCGCGGCGCGGTCACACGTTCGCGCGCCCCGACGAGATGGCGGGGGCGACGGTCTCGGTTCCCGGCGCGCGCGCCCCCGCTCGGGTCGCCCGCGCCTCCCTCCGGCTCGGCTCCGGCGTCGGGCTCGCGACCTCGCGTCCCGCGCCGCGCGGTTCGCGCGGTCCGTCCCGCGCGCGGGCGGCCCGCGGGCGCGCGACGGCGATGGCGTCGGGGGACAACAAGACGGACGAGAACAGCCCGCCGTACCAGGTGGCGCAGCGCAAGGACCTCTACGAGCTTCGCATCTACGGCGCGTATTACGTCGCCGCCGCGCCGTACACCAACCGCGAGCGAGGCCTCGCGAGCCTGATGGGGTACATCGAGGGTGGGAACGAGGACGCGCGCGTCTTCCCGGCGACGCAGCCGCTCGTCATGCGCTACGCGGAGGACGAGGACGGCGACTTGGACAAACGCATGGAGCTGAGCCTGGGCGCGGGGGTCACGGACCCGCCCGCCCCGACGACGGACGGCGTCGGCGTCGTCGCCGCGGGGGGGGAGCTCCTCGCCGTCGTCGGGTTCGAGGGCATCGCCACCCCGGAGCTCGTCGGGAAGTATCGCGAGCTGTTGACCGCCGCGCTCGACGCCGACGGCATCCGGCTCGCCGAGCCGGGGGCGTTCCGCCTCGCGACGTACGGACAGCTGTACTCGCTGAAGCCGAGGCTCAACGAGCTCCTGCTCAAGGTGAAGCTCCCGGGGGCGTGACGCGGGGTCGGAGGGAGGGGTGGAGGGGGGAGTGAGGCCCGGAGGAGGAGAGACGCGCGGCGGATGAGACGAGGCAAAAACCATCGATTCGCTTTAGATCGGATTCCGAGCAGGCCAATCACTTCGTCAACGATCGTTCGTCCGCGTGCGACGAGCGCGCGCCACTGGCGTGCTCTCATCGTCCGTCTCGACGATCGTCTCCGTCTCCGGCTCGTCACAATTTTGGGCGGCGCGCGCGTCTCTGGTGGGTCACTCGTTCCCGCGTCGCGGTCGGCGTTTCCGTCGGGCTCGGCCCCGTCCGCGCTCGCGCGCTCGGCTCCGGGACCGTCGCGGCGCTTCGCTCGACCCCGCGGCCGCTCCGCCCCTCGCCCCTCCGCGGAGGCTGGGGGGTCCCGTCCTCTCGGAAAAGCGCCCCCCGGGATTCGGGACCGCGCGCCGGCGACGAGATGCCGGACGACCTCGAGATCCGCGCGCGCGTGGCCGCGGTCGCGGCGACGCTCGCGCCTGGGCGCGCGACCCCGGCCCCGCCCCCGCCCCCGGCCCCGCCCCCGGCCCCGCCCGCGCGGACGCCGAGCGCGCGGATGCCGTACCGCGGGTTCGACCCGGACGATCCCCCGGAGCTGGCGCGCGAGCGCGCGAGGGAGCGCGAGCGCGCCCGAAGCAAGAGCCGCCGCGACAACGCCACCCCGGCGCAGCGCGAGGCCGAGCGCCTTCGAGCCGCGCGACGCCGCGCCGCGCAGGGACCCGACTCGAAAGCCATCGAATCGCGAAAGCGCGGCGAAAGGCGCGCCCGCGTGAGGGAGCGCGCGGCGAAGGCGCGAGAGGAGAAGAATGACGCGCGCGAGGAGGAGGCGCGCGCGGCGAAGGCGCGAGCGCTCGCCGCCGCCGCCGCCGCCGCGGCATCCGAAGGATCGCCGCCCCGCGTCCGCCTCCACCCACCCGCCCTCGACCCCGCCGAAAAAGAAAAAGAATCGAAGGAGGCGGATGCGTCGGCGCTCGCCGCGGCTCGGAGGGAGAAGGAGCGGCTTCGGTCCAAGCGGCGGCGGGCGGAGCTGAGCGACGTCGAGCGGAGGGCGCTGACGCGCGCGCGCTCGGAGCGGCGACGCCGGGCGCGGGCGGGGAACGACGCTTTTCCGGAGAAGGGGGGGAACGGCGCGGAGGAACGAAGCGCGGGCGGGGGCGGGGCCGGGGCCGGGGAGGGCGCGGCGGCGGCGAGGGACGCGGGGGAGGGGGAACCGCCGATGGGGACGCTCGACGAGCGGTGAGAGGGAGGACGAGGCGGTGTACGTTCAAGTTTTTAGAATAATGCACAGAGTAAAAACTCGCCGCGCGACGAGACGTCGTCAGAATAAAATTTCCGCCGGCGGGGCGACCGACGGCAGCAGTTCCTCGCGGGCGGCTCGCTCATCGAGCAGACTGCTGTGCCTTCCAGCGGGCGGGCGGGGGATCCCAATCGCTCGTCGGCCGGGCCCTCTCCCGCGCGCCTCCGTCCGCGCTCGGCTCACTCGCCGCCCGCGCCACGGCCTCGCGCCCCCCCCCGCGCGGATCCAGGCTCTTCTCGCCCCGGCTCGTCCCCCCGCCGTCGCCCCGCGCGCCTCCCCCGGACCGCCGCCGGTTCGTTCGCGCGACGCGCGCGTCCGTCTCCCCGGAGGGTGTCCCCGTCCGTCGGCGCGCGCGCCGCCCGCGACCATGTTCTGCGCGATCTCGGGGGTGACCCCCACGGACCCGGTCATCTCCGCGCGCACCGGGCACGTCTTTGAGCGCTCGCTCATCACCAAGGCGATCCAGGTGCGCCCCCCGCCCGCGTCCGACGCTCGCCGCCCCCGCGGCGCGCGCGCGCGCCCCGCGCCCCCGCGCGAGGGTTTCGTTCGTTTTCCCGCCTCCCGCGATCGCCCTTTCCCGCGATCGCCCCGCGATCGCCGCCCCGCCCTCTCTCCGACCGTCCGTCCACCCCTCACCACCCCCTGAACCCCTCCCGCGCGTCCTCCATCGTCGTTCCTCCGACGCGCACGAAACGAACGAACAGGCGACGGGCGAGTGCCCCGTGACGAAGCAGCCCCTGGCACTGGATGACCTCCTGGAGATCAAGACCAACCCCGCGACGCGCCCGAGGCCGGCGTCCAACGCCAGCATCCCGGGCCTCCTCCAGACGTTCCACGACGAGTGGGACGCGCTGATGCTGGAGACGCACGAGCTCCGCAAGGACCTCCACGGGACGCGCCAGGAGCTCTCCCACGCGCTCTACCAGCACGACGCCGCCTGCCGCGTCATCGCGCGCCTCGTCAAGGAGCGCGACGACGCGCGCGCCGCGCTCGCCGCCGGAGGAGGTATCGGAGCGACCGCACAGGCCGCGACGCACAAGCGACCCGCCGCCGAGGCTGGCGAGGACGCCTCAGGAGAAGACGCCTCAGAAGACGCCTCGAAGAAGCGCGCGAAGGGCGGGATCCCCGACGCGGCGATCGCGGCGATGACGGAAACTTCCAAGGCGCTCTCCAAGGCTCGCAAAAAACGCGAGATTTCGGCGTCGCACGCGGACGCCTCGAAGATCGAAGGCTACGCGTGCGCGGTCACCGCTCCTCTGCACGCGACCAAGTGCAAGGGCATCCTCGCCGTCGCGCCCGGGGTCGCCGAGTCCGACTCGGACGTGGTGTTGACCGCGGGCGCGGACGGATCGGTGGGGGCGTTTTCCGTCGCCGCGGGGAAGAAGCGAATGCCTCCGATTGCCGCGCACAAGAAGCGGTGCGCCTCCGTCGCGTGGTGCGGCGCCGGGCGATTCATCACCGGGTCCGCGGATAAGACGGTGAAGGTGTACGCGTTCGATTCCGACGATTCTACGTTCGAACCCATCGCGACGCTCGGCGGGACGCACGAGGGCGAGGTGGTTTCGGTTTCTCCGCACCCGACCAATACGTACGCGGCGTCGCTCGGCGCCGACGGCGCGTGGGCGTTTCACGACGTCGGGTCGCGCGCGGAGACTTTGTCGGTGACGCGCGACGCGGAGGCGAAGGACGCCGGGGGGTACTCCGCGGGCGGGTTCCACCCCGACGGGCTCATCCTCGCCTCCGCGCGCCGCGACGGGGTGGTCTCGGTGTGGGACGTCAAGTCGTGTCGCGCCGTCGCGAAGATGGAGGGGCACGCGGGGGCGGTGACGGGGCTCGCGTTTAGCGAAAACGGGTACGTCCTCGCCACCTGCGACGCCGAATTCGGCGCGAAGATGTGGGACCTCAGGAAGCTGAAAAACTTTCGCGACGTGCCGATGAAGGACGCGCGGGCGCTGGCGTTCGACCACTCGGGGCACTACCTGGGTATCTGCGCCGGGTCGGAGGTTTCGGTGTTTCACGCGAAGGCGGAGTACGCGACGGTGAAGACGTGGAAGACGCCCAAGCCGGCGCAAAGCTGCGTGTTCGGGCGAGACGCCGAGAAAATCTTCGCGGGGTGCGCGGACCACAACCTCCGAGTTTACCAGTGACGAGGGAAAAGGAAGACCGCCATATGTTCGCGCGAAAGGGTCGAACGAGCGTTGTGAAGAGGAAGAAGAGCGGGATCCGAATCCGAACCGTGACGCGTGATGGTATTCCGGCGATCGACATAGTATGCGCCTCTCTATGATAATATGTCCTGGACAGACATCAATCGCGGGCCTCGTTCGTCGCGTCCTCGTTGGATGTGATTCGTCACGATTCGTCATCGCTCGGCGCCCCCCTTCTCCGCCTTGGGGACCGGTACCTCCTTCGGGATCGCGCCCGGGGCGTCGTCCCAGCCCTGGGAAGAGAGTCGAACGCGCGGGAGGGTCAGTTCGGTCGGCGCGCGGCGCGCGCGCGTCGCCGGGGGGGGGTGTGCGTCGGGGGGAATGGAATCACGCGCGCGCGAGCCGATCGATGCTCGCGGGGGCGGGACGGGTCGGGCGGGAGACGCAACGAAGTACTGCTGCGCGCCGTAGGCGAGCAGCGCGGTCCCGCAGAGCGCGATCGTGTACTTGTCGTAGGCGCGCACGAACTTCCGCGCGGCGGCGTCCTTCCCGAGCTTGTCCAGCATCCCGGAGCGCCGATCGACGGGGGGCGCGGGGGGCGCCGCGCGCGACGCTCTCCGAGGAAACGAACGAACGAACTCGAGTGAACTGTCGACCGGTCCGAGAGACGAACTCGGACGAGGAAAAAATGAGGATAAAAACCTTCTCGGCGGGACCTCCTCGTCCACTCGTCTCGCCGCTTCGCCCATGTTCGCGCGCCTCGCCTCCTGCGCGCTCCTCCTCCTCGCCGCGCCGCTCGGGACGCGCGCGTGGGGCCCCTCCCCGCCCTCCTCCGCGCCTTCGCCCTGCCCGAACCGCGCGTGGGACCAGTGCGGCGGGCGCGCCTTCGCCGGCGCGACGTGCTGCGCCGCGGACGCGACGTGCCGGCGAGAGGACGAGTGGTACGCGCAGTGCGTCCCCTCCCCCCGCGACGCCGACGCCGCCGGGTGCGCGAGCACGTACGCGCGGTGCGGCGGGAGGGGCTGGCGCGGCGCGACGCGGTGTTGCGAAGCCGACACCTCGTGCCGCCGCCAGGACGCGTGGTACAGTCAGTGCGTTCCCCGAGAGGGCTCCTCCGAGAAGGAAACGCTCGAGACGCCGAAACCCGCGCGCGCGTGCGTCTTCGACTTCGACGAGACGATCAAGCTCGGCGGCGGCGGCGCGTCCGACGCGGGTCCGGTCCGCGTGGCGCGAGACGCGCGCGAGGTCATCCGCCGGTGCGTCCGCGAGGGCTTCGCGATCGGCGTCGCGAGCGCGAGCTGCGAGAGCGCGTTCCAGAAGGATTTTCTCAACGCGCGAGTCGACTCGCAAGTCTTCTCCGGAGCGTTCCTCGACTCGGACGCGTACCAGAGCTGCCAGCCGGTCAAGACCCCCGCGCTCAGGCGCGTCCTGGAGCACCACGGCGTCGAGGCGCGGTGCGCGGTGTTCTTCGACGACAAACCGCTCAACGAGAAGTACGCGCGAGAGGTCGGGATGGGTTTTTTCGCGCTCGTCGACGACCGCGTCGGCGTCGCCGACGCGGATTTCCGACGCGCGGCGGCGAAGCTCCGAGAGACGTGCGACGTGGACGAGGGCGGGCGAGGATGAGTACGTTGGATTGAGTACACTGGATCATCGCCGTCGTCTCCCTCGTCCACTTCGCCGCCGCGATGAAAAAGAAAAAGAGTCGTCCACATCCCCCGTCTTCGTCCTCGTCTCGTCCACGTCTCAGTCCGGGGCCGGGACCCCCCCGAACCCTTCGAATCCCCCGAACCCCCTCCCTTCCGCCTCCCCGCCGCTTCCGCGGACTCCCCGCTCCGTCTCTCGTCGCCTCTCCTCCGTCTCGTCCCCGAACAAGCCCAGGCCCTTGGGCGCGTGCGCGAGCCTCGGCAGCGAGTCCTTATCCGCCCTCGGCACGCCGTACCCCTTGTACGCGCTGTACGGCATGAGCAGCTCGCCGGGCATCTCCTGGAAGGGCGTGATGAGGTTGGCGTACCCGGGCGCCTGCTTGAGGTACGCCGCGATGTAGTCCTGCCCCCGAGGCATCGCCCCGCCGCCGCCGGCGATGTCCGCGCGCTCCCGCGCCACGCTCCGCCACACCGGCGACGCCTCCGACCCGCCGACAACCGTCGCCGCGGGCCGCGCGTACGGCGTGAGCATGTCCTCGCCGTCGCGAGCCTCCAGCGGGGCGAAGAGCGCGTTGAGCGCCTTCAGAACGGGCGGAGGGGTCACCAGAGACGTCGACGGCGCCGAGGGGCGCGTTTTTTCGTCGGCGGCGTTTTTTCGCGTCGAGGACGAAGGGTTCGCCTCCGAACGACGCGAACCCACGTTCGGATCGAGGTCGATCGTCGGCGCGTCCGAGTCCCGCGCGGCGTTCGTCCTCCTCCTCGCCTCCTCCTCCTCCGCCGTCTTCGCCGCGTTTTCGCGCGCTTCCGGTCCCGTCGGCGTCTTGCCCATGAAAATCGGCGAGACGCCGTCGTCGCCCTCCGGCGTCGGCCTGTACACCTCCGGCTCCCCCTCCAGCGGGGGCTCCCTCGGCGGCTCGAGGACGCCGCAGTTCAGCGTCGTGACGAACCACTCCGCGATCTCTGGTAGGTTCGCGGCGTCCGCGAAGTTTTGCGCCTGGTCGCCGACCCCCGCGCCCTCCCCGGCGGCGTCGAGCCACCGCGCGCAGGCCACCGTCTCCGGGTGGTCGGGGCCGAGGCCCAGCGCGCACATGTCCCTGGCTTTGTCCAGCTTCTCCGCCGCGCGCTCGACGTGCCCGAGCGCGAGCAGCGCCGCGCCGAGGTTCCGGACCCTGGTTCCGATCGCCGGGTCGAACTCGCCGACGGCGATGGTGGCGAGGGCGATGGATCGCGCGTACAGGCGCCTCGCGCAGTGCGGCTCGCCGAGGGATTTGTAGAGAAGGCCGAGGTTGTTGAGGACGCTCGCGGCGACGTTCAGCGCGCCCGAGGGGCCGAGGAGTTTCGAGGTGTCCTCCAGCGTCGGCTCCGAGGGGTCGTGGAGGGGGTCGTGGAGGGGTGAGGTCTCGCCCAGGGCCATCTCGCGCTCGAACAGCGCGGACTCCTCCGCGGCGACGGCGGCGGGGACGTCGGGGAGGGGGGGGATGATTCGGCGGATGTGGTCGAGGGCGCGGCAGTAGTGCCTGCTCGCGGTCTCCGCGTCCCCCGCCGCGCGGTACGCGCCGCCGAGGTTGCTGAGGTAGGACGCGAGCGCGGTTCGGCGCTCGGGGCGCTCGGTCATCTCCTCCACCTGCACCGCCTTGGCGAAGTACTCCAGCGCCGCGTCCACGTCCCCGGTCGCGCGGTACAGCGCGCCGACGCTGCAGTAGCGCATCGCGACGCGCGGGTGGTGCCTGTTCACGAGCTCGTCCTCGCGAAGCGCCTCGTCGTACTTGAACAGAGCCGCCTCGAACTCGCCGTCGGCCGCGAGCGCGTCGCCCTCGCGCGCCAAGACCTCCCCGGGCGTCCCGGGGGGGGCGGCGTCGCCGCGCGTCATCGCCCCGAAAACGAGCGCGTCGGGCGACCCGAGCGCGGACCCTGGAAATCGAAACGTTCGAGGGCCCGCCGACGAATCAGAGGGCCGTCCGACGGAAACCCCGCGTGAACACCGGGCGCGCGGGCGTGACGAGCCGCCGCGTGTGTCGTGGGCGCCCCGCGCGCGAACCGCCGCCCGCAGCGCCGTCCGCGTCCGCCTCTGTGGCGCCGAGGGGGCGCGCGCGACCGACAGAATTTGGTTCGTGGCAAGATGCGGACACTTGAAAAAGACACGTGCACGCTCCCGCCACGACGTGAGACTCGCCGACGGTCGAGCAGACGACGCATCTCTCGAGTTTCTCGACGAATTGTTCGTCAGACGACCGTTGGAACTCGCGCGAGCCGAGGGAAAAACGCCCCGGCGCGCCCTCGCGTCCCACACCCTCGGTCGCGTCGCGCCGACGCTCCGCACGGACGCGCGCCCGCGCCGTCGGCTTCGCGCCTCGCCCTCGCGACCGACCCCGCCCCGGCGCCCTCGGCGCGCCTCGTCGCGCCGCGCCCCTCGGCTCGGATCCCCGAATCTCCCCGAACGAATCTCGCGCGGTCGACGCGCCATGTCGTCGTCGTCGTCGTCGTGGGCGTTCGAGCACCCGAACGCCCGGGGCGTGCTCCTCCCCGGGCAGACGAAGTGCCACACCGGAAAGCTCGTCCCGCGCGTGAACCGCGCGGACCCGCTCGCGGACCCGTTCGAGCCCGACCAGTGCCCCGTCCCGTGCTCCCCGTGCGGCGCGTTCCCGCCCCCCACCCCGGACCACTCCGACGACGAGGCGGACGACGGCGGCAAGGAGAACGTCTCCCTCGCGTCGGACGAACCCAAGGTCAAATCCGGCGCGCTGCCCCTGGAGAGCTCCCGGGCCAGGCTCATGGGCGTCGCGCCCTGCGGGAGCGCCCTGAAGTGGTCCTGCTGCGGCGCGTGCTGCGGCGCGTGCACGGTCTGGGGCGAGGACGGCTACGCGCTCGCCGACGCCGATAAGCACGAGAACCAGCTCCGCGCCGCCGAGTACGCCTCCTGGGACGGGTGCACGCCCATCCCGGAGGACGTCGCCGCCCCGGCGGTTCCCCCGCGCGCCGTCCCGGGGGACCGGCTCGGCCGCATCGACGTCGGCCGAGGCGCCATCGCGTGCGTCGCGGTCGCGCGGGACGGAGGCGCGATCGCCGCGGGCATGACGGATGGGTCGTTCAGCGTCTACGCGGCGAACCCCCTCGAGGACGACCTCGCGCCGACGCTCCTAGGAACCGTCCACCCGGGCGTGCCGCCGTTCAGGAGGCCCAAGGTCAAGACCTGGATGGACAGCGACAGCGAAGACGAGGACGGGCCGCCCAGACGAGCCGCAGCGCCGCCGCCCGCGCCGCCGCCGCCGCCGCCCGCGCGGGAAACCGACGCCGCCGACGCGGAGACCGACGCCGAGAAAGACGCCGAGAAAGACGCCGCCGAGAAAGACGCCGCCGAGAAGACGAACGCCGAGAACGACGCCGAGAACGACGTAGACGACTCCTCCTCGGACGCGCCTCCTCCGGGCCCGCCGTCGACCGAGGGCGGCCATCTCGGCGCGGTGACGTCGATGGCGTTCGCTCCCGACGGCGCGTCTCTGTACACCGGCTCGCGCGACGGCACTGTGAAGCGCTGGTCCGTCCCCGACCTCGAGGTCATGTGCACGTTCGAGCAGGGCTCCACCGGGAACACCGGCGGGTCCCAGGCTTCCTCCGCGGGCGGTTCGCCGACGAGCGCCGGCGGGTCGAAGAGCTCCGGCGGCGGGTCGAAGAGCTCCGGCGGCGGCGCCGCCGCCGCCCCCGGGGGCGGTTCCCCCGAGGGTATTCTCTCGGTGCTTCTCTCTTCGGACGGTTCGCTTCTCCGCGCGGGCGGGACCAAGACCGCGCTCCTGACGTGGGACGCCAAGTCCGGGGAGCGGCTCGGGGTGATGTACCAGGGCAAGCTCGAGACGAAGGGCAAGGACGGCCTCGGCGTGGACGACGTCGACGACGACGCCGACGACGGCGACGAGGGCGGCGCGCGGCGCAAGCGGTCGAGCTCGTCGGATTCGTTCGAGCCCCCGCGGGCGAAGACCCCCGAGGAGGTGGAGGCGGAGGAGGCGGCAGCGCTGGAGCTCGAGCGCGAGGAGGAGGCGCGGACGACGCGGACTCGGTGTAAGGGTCCGTGGGCGAACCACATCGGCGCGCTTCGTTCGACGCCGCGGTTCTTCGGGGGGTCTTCTTCGTCGGGCGACGATTCGGTGTTGACCGGGTCTCGGGACGGCGCGATTCGGCGGTGGCTTCCCGAGGCGCGGCGCTGCGAGACCCGTTTCGTCGCGCACGCGAACGCGCCCGTGGGCGCCTTCGCCGTGACCCCCGACGGCGGCGAGCTCGTGAGCGGCGGCGCGGCGGGGAGCGGCGAGCTGAAGCACTTCCGGTGGGCGCCCGTGGCGGGGACGGTGGACCAGACGTTTTCGAAGGGCGAGGCGCGGTCCGGGCCGGGCGCGGGAGCGTACGTCCGG
>MDSW01158425.1_pt1 | contig 13929 bp, 16 predicted proteins | sample 811171 | NCBI WGS metagenome assembly MDSW01 (sample SAMN05326641, study PRJNA326480) | marine metagenome | isolation source: seawater | place: Atlantic Ocean: North West | collected 2012 | reverse complement strand
TTCTATAAATGTTTTTCCAAAAATATGATAAATATTAAACGCACCATTTAAGACTATATCATTAATGCGTTTCCAACCATTGGGAGTTAAATTTTCAAATGGACATAAAAAATTACCAGCAGCATTATTAATAATAATATCTGGTATATTATTTTCTCTCAAAAGATTGTTTTTAACGTTTAAAATATCGTCATAATTTGATACATCTACACTGTAGCCAATATTATCAATATTGTTTATTTTTTTTAAATCATTATTTAAATTATTTATTTTAATTGGATTTCTAGAGAGATTAATAATCTTTCCGCCGTTTTTTGCATAAGCCATAGCCAAGTTTTTACCTAATCCATTTGAAGCACCAGTGATTAATATTATTTTATTTTTATACATTAAATAAAAATAAAATAATAACTTTAAATATATTTACTTTTTATTTTTTAATAAATATATTACATATTGTATTTTATAATTAATCTAAACTTAGCACGAAATCTTTAATTCTAAAAAGATTATTAAATTCATGTAAATCATGATCACTTACAAGGTCAGCTAAGTTAACTTCATCGACTCTGGGTCGTTTATGCTGTTGTGCTCGCTCTTGTGCTTCCTGTAGTGCTTGCTGTTGTGCTCGCTGGTGTGCTTCCTGTTGTGCTTCCTGTTGTGCTTGCTGTTGTGCTTGCTGTTGTGCTTGCTGTTGTGCTCGCTGTTGTGCTTCCTGTTGTGCTTGCTGTTGTGCTCGCTGTTGTGCTTGCTGTTGTGCTTGCTGTAGTGCTTGCTGTTGTTTCAGTGAATGCATTAATGCATTTAACTTATCACGTTCATAGTCATAGGCTTGACTTTCAAGTAGTTTCTTAAGTTCTAGCTCTTTTTTTCGTTCAAGCTCATGCTGTTGTTTTTCTGTAGTTCCTCTTAGTTTTTTAGCGGATTCTATAGTTTTTTGTGCTGATTCAGCATACCTAGCGGAGAGCTCTTGCAGACTTTCCTGACGTAGGGCTTGTTGCTGTAGGGCTTGTTGCTGTAGGGCTTGTTGCTGTAGGGCTTGTTGCTGTTGGGCTTGTTGCTGTTGGGCTTGTTGCTGTTGGGCTTGTTGCTGAAGTTGTTGCTGAAGTTGTTGCTGAAGTTGTTGCTGAAGTTGTTGCTGAAGTTGTAGCTGTTGGGCTTGTTGCTGAAGTTGTTGCGGTTGGGCTTGCTGTTGTTGTTTATTCTGTTGTATAGTATCAAATATGTTAGTAAATTCTTTTAATAATTTTTCTTTATTATTTTTAAATAATTCTTTTATATTTTCTATTTTGTTTTTAATAATATAAGTTCCAATAATAATTTCCATATATTTTTTATCATTACCATACTTTATATTGTCTGATTCATTTGTTATAAGTGGATTAAAATAACGATCTATTTCATTCATTGCTAAAATGAAATATAAGCATAATTCTAATTCTTTTTCTATTATTTTTTTTATCAGGATCTAAATTATAATAGTTTAAATAATAAAATGGATTTGTTGAATCTAGTACTTTACTAGATAAATATCTAGAGAACATTTCGTTTATTGTTATGTTTGATTCATTATTTACATATTTTATAGTATCTTGATTAATATGATATACATCATTATTATTAATAATTTCTTCAGCAAGATTATCTTTTATTTGTTCTAATATACTAATTACATACCATCTTCTTTGATATTCATATGATAATAATATATCTTGATTTGTTTTGTTTAATGATGATGTAATATTATAATTATTTAGTAAATTTGGTATTTTTTTATTTTTAGATTTCCATAAATACATATGAAATATATTTTGTAAAGATTTTCTACGACCTATTATAGTGTTATTAATTTTACTTTGAATACTTGCTATATCCCGTTGTTCCTGAAAAGAATTTTTCAATTTATTAGTTAATTCATTTACAGGAATATTTAATAAAGTTCTGTTATATATATTAAAAACCTCATTTAGTTCATAATTTTGCAAAGAATGTATTTTATCTTCATTAATATTTTTTTTTAATAAGCCATGTAAATAGATTGTTAAATCACGTAATTTTCTATATGTTGAATTTATATCTTCTTTTAAATTATTTTTACGTAGAAAGTTATTATACTCATTATATATATTAGTTTTAATAATTTTATTATCATGATCATTCCATGGTGTCTTGGTTCCTCCCACTAAAATTTTTTTATATAATTTTTTTTTTATTTTTTTATTTTTAGTTAGTTTTTTATTTTTAGTTAATTTTTTATTTTTAGTTAGTTTTTTATTTTGTTTTGTTTTTTTATTCTTTATATTTTTTTTATTTTTTTTTGTTTCTTTTAAATATTTTAATATCATTATTAAATTATAATAATATTTTTTTTGTTAAATAATTTATTTAATATTATTACGTAATTTAAATTCATGAGCCCATTTAGGATATAATAAAAATAATTGTTCAAGTTCTTTAGTAATAATAATTTTTCTATAAAATTTTTTCGTAATAGTATTCATATATATATTAAATTATATTAAAAACATATATAATATATTTTCAATATAAAATTATATTAGATGTTTTTTAATAATGGATTATTAAATAAATACAATACAGATAAGTTGCTTATAGATACAGATACAAGTGTTCGTAGTGGAATACCAAAAAAATATTATAATTTAAAAGATAAAATTTTTAATGATTGGGAAATTCCTCCATGGGAGTTATTTATTTTTAAAGATAAATTATTAGGCAGTGGAACATTTTCTAATGTATATTTAGCAAAATGGAGAGAAACATTTGTAGTAGCAAAAGTAATAAATAGTAGTTTAGTAGATTTTAAAAAATATTTAATAGAGAGAGAGATAAATATAATGACTAGATTACATCATCCAAATATAGTACAATTTTTAGGTTTTATAGATAATCCTTTTGTAATTGTAATGGAGTATATTCCAAATGGTAATTTACAAGAACGTATACCATATTTAAATAAAAAGACAAAAATTAAAATTATGATAAATATTTTACAAGGATTAGCTTACTTACATAAAAGATTACCAGAATCACTTATACATAGAGATATAAAACCAACTAATATTATTTTAACATCATCAAATTTTGCAAAAATTACAGATTTTGGTTTATCAAAATTGCATTGTTTAACTAAAAATATGTCAGCAAATGATCTAACAGCATTAGAAAATATAAAAAATTATACTAATGAAAATAGTGAATTAACAGATATTGTAGGAACAGAAAGATATATGGCACCAGAAATAAAAGAAAATAATAATAATTATACAGAAAAAATAGATATATATTCAACTGGAATTTTATTATATGAAATGTTTGAAAATAAAAAATATTATAAAGGAGAAAAATTAAAATGGTATAAATGTCCAAAAAAAATAAAAGAAATAATAGTAAATTATATGTTAAATGATGAACCGAATAAACGACTAGATGCTATTAAAATTTTAAAAATTTTAAATAATGAAAGTAAAATAATAAAAATTTAAATAATTGATAATTATTTAATATAATAATAATAATCAATTAATTAATAATAATTAATAATAATTAATTTTAGAATCAAATTAAAATTCATTACTAAATGTAAATGCATCATCAGGATTTTCTACTTTTGTTGCTAAACTATATTCTGCTACACGAGATTCAAAAAAATTAGTTTTAGTGTCAATACTAATAGTTTCCATCCAATCAAATGGATTAGTCGACCCATATATTTTATCACCACCAAGTTGAATGGATAACCGATCAGCAACAAATTCAATATATTGTTGCATTAAGATACCATTCATTCCAATTAAACGACATGGTAAAGCATCATTAATAAAATCAATTTCTATATCAACAGCTTCTCTAATTATTTCTTCTATTTTTTGTTTTTTAAGAGGTTTTTCTAATTTATTATGTAATAAAACTGCAAATTCAGTATGTAATGCTTCATCTCTTGAAATTAATTCATTTGAAAAACATAATCCTGGCATAATTCCTCGTTTTTTTAGCCAGAAAATTGAACAAAATGCTCCACTAAAAAATATACCTTCAACTACAGCAAAAGCTACTAATCTAGTAGCAAAACTAGAACGTTTATCTTGTATCCATTTAATAGCCCAATCTGCTTTTTTTTTAATACAAGGAAATTCTTCTATAGCATTAAATAATTTATTTTTTTCAGTTTTATCTTTAATATATGTATCAATAAGTGTAGAATAAGTAATAGAATGAATATTTTCCATTGCAATTTGTAAACCGTAAAATGCTCTTGCTTCAGCTAATTGTACTTCATTCATAAATCTTGCTCCTAAATTTTCTAGAACAATACCATCACTAGCTGCAAAAAATGCTAATATCATACTAATAAAATATTTTTCATCACTTGTTAATGTATTCCAATGTTTACTATCTTTAGATAAATCAATTTCTTCTGCTCTCCAAAATAAATCTTCTTGTTTTTTATACATTTCCCATACTTCTTTATCTTTAATTGGAAACATTACATACCTTTTTTCATCAGGAACTAAAATAGGTTCTATATGTGTTTTACTCATCCTAAATAATATATATTTATATTTTTATATAATTTTAAAAAATTATAAAAATTATAAAAATTATAAAAAAATATAAATATATATTATATATAATATTGATACTATGACAAGTATAAATAATAGTTTAAAAAGTTTTAATAATAGCTTAAAAAAAACATTAAAAACTAATTTTAGTATTAATTCAAAATTTTATTTAAATAAAAATTTAAATAATAGTTTACAAAATTTTATATTTTTTTTAGCATTAGCATTATCTGTTGGTTATTTAGTAAATAAGCAATATTTTGCGATAGTATTATTATATATTATAGCTATTTTAGTATTTATGGTATGTAAAAATATAGCATGTTCTTTAGGAATTTCAATTATATTAACAAATTTACTATTAACACTTAACATTTTCAATATTAAAGAAGGATATACTGATGAAAAAAATTCTAAAGTAGCAGAAGGATTTAATTTAGATGGAATTACTCAAGAAGAAACAGGTGAAATTATTGATAAAGTTTTAAAAGAAACAAAAAATGAAGATGATGATGGTGATGATGATGATGACGATGATGACGATGATGACGATGATGACGATGATGACGATGATGAGGATGATGATGATGATTCAAAAAGTGAAAACGAAGAAGATGATAACTAAATAAAATTAAAATGATATTTTAAAAAATTAACTTAATAATATTATAAATTAAATATTATTAATTTATAATAGTTATATGTCACATATAAAAAAACAAAATGATTATATAAAAAAAACATTAGATAGTATAATAAAAGAAGAAGAACATTTATTAAGCAGATATAAGGATTTAAAAGATTTAAAAAATTTTTTAAAAAATAAAAAAGAAACTAAATTAGAAGAATTAAATCAAACTATAAATACTGAAATTGAAAATTTGAATCTTATAATTACATATAAAAAAGAAACATTAGAAAAACAACATATAGCATTACTTAGTTTACTAGAATATTTAAATACATTACATGAGAAAAAAAAAGACTTAGATATAAATCAAACTTTAACAAAAATTAAATTATTAGAAGAAAATTTAAAAAAAATAAATAGTTATATTTAATAAAAATTATAAAAAATAAATAATAAAATATATATTTATATATAAATATGAAACTGTCTTTAAATAAAATTGTAAAAAACAAATATTTACTTTATTTGTTAGCATTAATTAGTTTTATGGTAATACTTAATAATATATTTAAAGAGAAATTTGCAGCAATATTATTTTTCTATTTAATATGTGTTATTACATTTAATTATACAAAAAATATGAATATTGTTTTATTATTTGCATTATTAAGTACTTTATTAGTAGATTTATTAAATAATAAAAGAGAAGGATTAGCAAATAAAAAAGAAAAATTAACAAATAAAAAAGAAAAATTAACAAATAAAAAAGAAAAATTAACAAATAAAAAGGAAAAATTAACAAATAAAAAAAATGAAAATGAATTACTAGATGAATTAAATAAATTAACAGATGAAAAAATTGAAAGTATTGATGAATTAACAAATAAAAAAGAAAAATTAACAAATAAAAAAGAAAACCAAAAAGCAGGTTATCAAAATCAAATTAAATTAAATCCAGGATTATATAATATACCAAATAAAGATAAATTAAAAACACAAGATACTGAAATGGATAAAATAGAAAAAGCTTATGATGGTTTTGATAAATTAATAGGTGAAAACGGTATAAGAAATATGTCTGCTCATACTAAAGATTTGGTAAAACAACAAGGAGAATTATTAAAAAGTTTAAAAGAAATAACACCAGCATTAAATGAAGCATTAGGCTCAATTGGTAAATTAGATCTATCTTCATTAGCAAATGTATTTAAAAATATATCATAAAAATATAAAATTTAACCAGTGATTTTCTTTTTTTTATGAGATTTTATTTTTTTACAAGATTTTCTTTTCTTACTTCGTTTTTTTCTTTTAGTACCTCCTCGAAAATATATAGTTTTTGGTATATGTATTATGGTTCGATTTTTCTTTTTTATGCTTCGTTTAGGTATATGCAGTCGTCTTAAAATAGAAACAGCATCATCTACAAACGCGTAATATTCTTCTTCACTATTTCTATCGCGCGTCATTGCCATAGAAGCTTCCTCTACACTTCGTGCCTCTGGATCTCCATTTTTTCTTCTGTTCCATAATTGTTTATCATCTTCAATATATTCATGAGTCATGTCATTCAAAACTTCATTATCTTCATTATCTGGCATTATATATAATAAATATATAAAATATATTAAATTATAAATGAAAATAGCAATTTGTTTATATGGCTAGCATGAGATTATAAATATGGATATAGATGTATAAGTAATTTTATTAAAAATAATAATGAAAATTTATATTATATTTTTTTCATTGTTGTATAGATGATAATATTAAATATGAAAAATCTCCTTGGAGACAAATAGACTAAAAGGTACTTTTTATTAAAAATCAAGATATTGTTAAAAATGATATAAATTTACTATATAATCCACTTTCTTATTTATATGAGAAATCTTTAGATAAAAATAAAATGTCAAATTTAATTGAATTTATAAGAAAATCAAAAGCATATGCGTTACAGGATTAACCTTTATAATAATTTACAATTTTATATATTATTTAAAAATAAAATATATAAAATATATAAAATATATAAAATATGTATAACTTAGATTTCATATTTTTAATAGGTATATTATCATATATATATTTATTTATAGTATTATTAAATAAAAAATATACAATAATATTTCTTTATTTTATAATATTATTTATTGGATATCTGATTATTGGTAAAAAAATATTTTTATATAATTTAGTTATTATTATTATTGATATAATCTTAATTTCTTTTAATTTAAAAGAAGGTAATAGTAATTTTGATAATGTATTAGAAAAATCAAAGGAAGAAGAAGTAGGAACAAGTCCAACCTTAAATAATGCGATAGATAATATGTCAGATGAAGAAAAAGAAAAAGAACAGAAGTCTTTAGAAAGTATGTAATATTAGATATATAAAGTCAATAAATAAAATAATATAAAATTCTATTATATATTGTAATATATAATAAAATATTATTTATCATGAATAAATGATGGTAATATATAAACCTATTAAGGTAATAAAAATTCCAATTAGACTTTTATAATTAATTTTTTGATTAAATAATAAATAACTAGCAATTAATGTTATAATAACATTAGCATTAATAATTAAATGTGAATAACCAATATTTGGAGTGATTTTAAAAGTATATGATTGAGATAATCTATTTAAAATTAATAATATTGTGAAAAAAGCAATTAACAAAAAATCTTTAATACTAAAATTATTATTAATATCAGTAATGAAATTTTTATCAAATGGAATATATAATAAAATTAAAAATGAAGCTGTTAAAAAAGTAAGGAAAATGATATTTTTAATATCACATTTGGTATATGATATATACTTCATTGTAATAACACTTGTAGCAGTTATAAAACTACATAATATAGATAAATAAATCCATAAATTATTCATAATTATATATTATAATTAATATATATAAAATATATAATAATTAATGAGAAAAAAATATCAAATTACACAAAATAATAGTAATAATTATACTATTATATTTTTAATAACAATAATTATATTACTATTAATATTTATTTTTTTTAATAAAAACAATAATCCAATATCAAAATTAAATTATATTTATTCGAATAATTTAAATTTAGAAAATTATAAAAAAAATAATTTGGAATGTTCAAATGATAAAAATAAAAATAATAATGATATATTATTAAATCCTTACTCACCACCATTGAGAGATGATAGAATATTTAATAACGATAATGCTATTTTAAGGGTTCCAATTAATCAGTCTACACAATCATTTGATACTACATATAGACAAATTGGTATATTAACACGTGAAAATGGACCAGAAACTATTTTACCATTAATGGGTAGACCATTATTTAGTAATAGAGATAAATGGAATTTTTATACAATGAACGATAAAAATAATATGATTAAATTACCTATTACATTTAAAAATAAAAGTTGCACAAATGATCAAGGTTGTGATAATCTTTATAATGGCGATACAGTATATGTAGAAGGTTATAATGATTTATTTAAAGTTACTATTTACGATAATAACGTAATGAAATATATACCTTATTTATAATAAATAAAAATAATAATATATATATTAAAGTGATAATATATATATATATGGCTCAAATTACTGATACTAAAATATTTACAAATAATAATTATTTAATATTAAAAACATTTAATACACCATCGTGCATGATAGATTTATCTTGTCAAAAACATGTTGAAATAAATACAAGCGAATCTATTGATAAAAGTTTAATGATAAATGGTAAATTTATAAAATTAGATCTAAGCTATTACCAGACAGTTAATAGTGCAAACAGCAATGTAGCAGAATCGAACGATGAAGCTATCCAAGTTACGAATGCCGGCTGCCCAAGTATAGCAACCAAGTGGATTCGTTATACCTCATGGAAAACATCAGGGGATGATACTGTAAACTCCAATACTAATGTATTCTCACCTCAAAACTATGGTTTTAAGGCCTTGGTGGCAGGAACATACAAAATCACTGTACATATGACCTTTCAAACAGAAAGACAGAATCAAAACGTAGTCATTAGATTGGCAAAGGGCCCACTCGTAAATGACGTAGAGGACTTAAACAATGAAAACCCGGGACCTCTTGCAAACATGTTTATAGGTGGTTCTGGAGGCGCAAAAGCTGGAAAAGTCCATTCGATAGGATGCGCTCAGATTACTCACATCATGACTTTAGCCGTGGATGATCAGGTGTCGGTTTACACTGTTCAAGTTGGGGACAAAGACCCAGCTGGCAACAATGTTCATACAAGGGAGGGCTATTCCCAGTTCTTAGCCGAATACCTGGGCAATTAGAATTAAATATGCAATAAATATTTGATATAATAAAAATTTATATAATTTTATTTAAGTTATTCTTTATTTTCATCAGAAAACCATTTGTGTTTTTTACCACCATCATATTTTTTTGCATAGTTATTTTCTATTAACCAATTATTTATATTTTCATCTTCTATAAATATTTCAACTAATAATCTACCATATTTATCAAAATCTTTACATTTAACTGTTACTACTTTATCTAATATACGTTCTCTTAAAATATTTCTAACAGTAATACCAAATTCTTTTTCTTTTAAATTTCTAGTACGTATTTCAGGTGTATCAATATTAATAAGTCTACAATTCCACTTATATAATCTATCAGGTTCATTATCAGTTAAAGGAAAAACTATGTGAACAGTATCTCCATCATATACTTTAACAACTTTACCTTGACATATTCTATCTTCATATGAAAAAAATTTAATATCACTTTTACTATTAATTGATTCCCAATTAATCATATATTCTCTAATATTATATAATTTTTAAGTAAATTATTATATAATATATTTTAAATTTAGAATATTTAAGCACTAGTTAATGACTTAGTATAAGGATTATTTTTAAATGCATTTAGTAGTTCAGGATTAATACGATTAGCATTAAAATTATTATCATAAGATGCTAAACCGTTCATTTCTCCTATAAATTCTTGTGAAGGTATCATAGATACTCCGCCACAATTATTTTGTTGTCTATTATTTTCTAATATATTTTCATTTCTATTTATACTAATATTATTATTATTATTGAATATACTCATATTACCATGGTTAGTTCTTGATTCATATGTTTTATTTACATTGTTATGTTGAGAATATGCAGAATTATAAGATCTAATCCCAGTTTCTGGTTTTGCACATGTACCTATATATTCTTTATTGGTAGTATCTCTTTGATTTTTAACAGGTTCATATTGTTGACTTAAATATCCAGTTCGGTGATTTTGTCCTTGAACATTTAAATAATTCATATTTATTTTATTAGTTGTCATTTCTCTATTAGTAGTTTTTGTTTTATCTAGTTCATTATATAAATGTCCTTCTTTATAACTACCATTTATATTACCATTTTGTCTTAAATTATTAATAGTATTTTCTTTTCTGGTTGGTTGTAAAATATCAAACAAAGGTGATATAACTGCTTTTGCCATACCATAGACTCCACCAAAATCTTTGGTATTTTTATTAGTAGTTCTATTATTTGGTAATATATTATAATTTTTTTGAGAAAATTCATTTAGATTAGTATTATGTCCAGTTGCAGATAAATTAGAAATTGGTAATGAACCTAAATTTTGTTTTTTTGATTCTTCAAAATTATAATTAGTATATGTTGCATTACCTGTTAAATTATTATTAGCAGTACCAAAATAATCTCTTGTTGTTTCTGGTCTATTTTCTAATGGAATTATATTTTGACTTCTTATAGTAGGTGCTTTTTCAATACCAGTAGTGGTAAATAATCTTTCTGGACCTGCTTCATAATATTTATCAGGTGCATGTTTTTCTACTTTACCAATTTTTTTATTTGAACCTTGTAATTTAATTGATGAATTAGCAGGTCCTTGATGTCCATTTAAATCAAATGTTTGTTTAGGATTTGTATCAACTCTTAATTCATCAATAGTTTTAGGCATCCATGTTTCTCTAGAAGTCATACCAGAATTAAATCCACCTGTTCCTTCTGTACCTCCTTTATTATAACCAGATTCATCTTGAACACCATATCCAGAATTTAATCCAGGACCAACTCTTTGTGGTTCCCATAAAGTTACATTGTTCATTTTTATAGATTCGTTTATTCGTGATTGTATAAAATTATTATTATTTTGTGTACCATATGTTAAATTTATATTTTCGTTTGGTTTAAATAATGGTGCTTGTTCACTTTTACTAAATGATTGACTACCATATCCTTGTTTACTATCTAATATTGATTCTGTATTATCTAAATTTTGATTACCTCTTATTTTTGCACCGAAAAAAGGTTTCATATTATTATGTCTAAATCCGCTTTCATCTATTTTTTCTCCATTCATAAGATATATTTCATTATTATTTGTTGAACTTCTTGGTGAAAAAAATTTATCTGTATGTTGATTAGTATTTAAATTATTAACTGGTATATCTATTTTATTCATTTTAATACTTTGTATATTTGTAAAACCTTCTTTTGTGCCCCTAAAATCTTCTTTTTCTTTATCTTTAAAATCATTATTTTGCATATCGTCTATTTGTTGTTGAAAATTTTCTTTATTTTTTTTCTCTTGTTCTGATAATATATATAAACTTCCTAATACTACTATCGGAATAGCTATAGCCGCCATTATATAATTATAAATAATATATTATTATATTTTTTCTTAATTATATAATAATATATTGTTTGTTAATGATTTATTTAATAAAAACTATTGTTTAAAATTATTATTTATAGAAAAATAATCTTTTTCTACTATTCTAGATGAAATATTATTATTAAAAGGTATAGATACATGTTCTTGGGGATTTAAAAATAAATATTTAAAATTATTTGGTACATTTGGTGTATTTATTGAATCTAATTCTCTTAATGTCCATGCAGGATTTGTTGTTCTTGATTGATGTGTTATTTCATTTTGATAACTCTCATAGTTATTAACCTTATATATATTATTATTTTTGTTATAATTTAAATAATTATTATCGCTTAAATTATCTCTATTTAATTTTCTTGTTATACCAATTAAATCACTTTCTAATTCTGTTTTATTTGTTGATAGATTTCCTCCCCATTTTTGCAATCTTAAATATGGATCATTAACATATAATGGATTTTTTCCTGTACCTGGTATATTTATTCTATAATTTCCTATACTTGTGCTTTCTTCCAAATATTTTTGTATTCTACATTCATCATCATAAAATCTGGTAAAAGCCATAATATATATTATATATATTTTATTTTTAATTTGCAATTTTCATTATATAATATAAACAATAATATGATGGTACTATTTTTAAATTTTTTTTAGTATTAGGATAATTTTCACCTGGCCATAAACCCATAGAAACATCAATTACATGATCATGACTATGATCATAATATGTTGATGAAAAATTTTCTATAGTATGATTATGTGATAGAGATTCATTATCTGTATTTCCAGTTATAACATGTGTATGACTTATATTTTCAGTCTCGGTGTTTGTAGGAAAATCAAATGTATGATGATGCTCTAAATTCGCAGGCGTCGCGACAGTATCACCCGACTGCATAGATACATTATGTGTATGATGTGTATCATTTATAGTATCTAATCCACCCGTATCTATAACGTCGGAATGATGGGAAATCCAATTTTGATCTATTATTTTACCTGTTCTATTATTAAACATATCCATTGGTGTATCATTTTTTGGAGGTTCAGATATTAATAAACCTCCTTCTAATATATTATTACTCAATGTTGTAATATTTACTGCTATTTCATCGTTATTAGTATCATTAGTAATTAATATAGCATTATTATTAAAATCCGGATCATTTATATTTGTACTTTGAGTATCCGTTGCAGAATGAAAATGTGCTTCTGTATCATGTGTATGACTTCCTATATAATGTTCATGATCAATATTTGTAGTTGTTATATTATGACTATGATCTCCTAAAATATGTGTATGTTGTAAATTATTATCACCAGTTGACTGTGTATTTTGGACAACAGAATGAGAATGGTTTAAGTCTACATCTTGAACATTAGTACCAATTAAAGAATGATCATGAGATGTGTTAGCTGATGTAGTATTAATATTTTGTGTAGGATGATCATAATTATGATAATGACTATCATTTGCTGAATTGATATTATATGTTATATTATGAATATGATCTGGTAAATACTCCTTTGTTAATTCAATTTCTTCTTCATTATAGCTTGAATTACCTAAATTAGTTGAAGTTCCCCCTTTAATAAATTTATTTCTTAAATCAGGTGTACCATTTTCTCCATTACATAATGCCCAACCACTTGGAATATCATGATTATTCCACATTACTATAGTTCCAATAGGAACATGTGCATATTTATTTAAACTACCATCACTTTCAATAATATTTATAGATCCATCAAATGTTGTATTTCCATTAATTGTTGTGGTTTTAGTAATTATATTTAGATTTTCACAAATAATTTTTGCTATATTATTTGCTAATATTTCAAGATTATTAGAATTTATTGTATTATCAATAAAGGAAATATCATTTATTAATGTTTTGCCTTTAATATTTATTAGTTCACCTGATAAAGTTATATTTGAAGAATCTATTAAAACATTACTAGTATCTATATTTAAATTATTAATAATATT
>MDSW01059920.1_pt1 | contig 13929 bp, 11 predicted proteins | sample 811171 | NCBI WGS metagenome assembly MDSW01 (sample SAMN05326641, study PRJNA326480) | marine metagenome | isolation source: seawater | place: Atlantic Ocean: North West | collected 2012 | reverse complement strand
GGAAGGGGCTATTTTTGCTAGAGGATCTTGTGATGATAAGGGCCAATTCTATATGCATATAAAAGCATTTGAATTAATGATCAATACAAATACTTTACCTTGTAATATTAAACTCATGATTGAAGGGGAAGAAGAAGTGGGTTCTGAAAATTTAGGTGTTTTTGTAAAAGAGAATAAAGAACGATTGCAGTGCGATGCTATCTTAATCTCTGACACTGGGATTATTGCAAATGACACCCCATCTATTACTACTGGCCTTAGAGGTCTTAGTTATATGGAAGTTGAAGTAACAGGCCCTAACAGAGATTTGCATTCAGGATTATATGGAGGAGCTGTAGCAAATCCTATTAATATCTTATGCGAGATGATTGCGAAAATGAAGGATGAAAATAATCGGATTACAATTCCTGGGTTTTATGATAATGTAGATGAACTCTCTGCCGAAGAAAGAGAAGATATAGCAAGAGCACCCTTTTCATTGGAGGGCTATAAAAAAGCACTGGATCTTTCTGATATTCATGGAGAAGAAGATTATACTACTATGGAAAGAAATGGGATTAGACCAACTTTGGATGTAAATGGAATATGGGGAGGATATACAGGAGAGGGGGCAAAAACAGTTATCCCATCAAAAGCATTTGCTAAAATATCTATGCGTTTAGTACCTAACCAATCCGATGCAGAGATTACCGATAAATTTACTAAGTATTTTGAGAGTTTAGCTCCTAAATCTGTAACAGTAAAAGTAAGTCCACATCATGGGGGGGAACCTTATGTTTCTCCAACTGATATCCCCGCATATATCGCAGCTAGCAAAGCAATGGAAACTACATATGGGAAAAAACCAGTTCCTGTTAGAAGCGGAGGATCTATTCCGATTGTAGCTCTTTTTGAGGAAGAATTAGGAGTAAAATCTATCTTACTTGGTTTTGGTCTAGATTCAGATGCTATCCATTCTCCAAATGAGCATTATGGGATTTTTAATTATTTAAAAGGGATAGAGACAATTCCTCATTTCTTTGATAATTATTCAAAGTTAAGGCAGGGGATTTAATTAGTTAAAAAGTTTTTTAGTTGTTAAAGTTAAATTTTATATTTTTGGACCTAACCATTTATTATTATGAGAAAGCAATTAAGTTATATACTAATTTTAGTGTTTATATTTAGTAGTTGTAAAAAAGAAACCAATTTAACAACAGTCCCAGGAAATACTAATACTAATTCTACAACCATAACTCAAGACAAACAAAACATTTCAAATACACTTACCTCAATGGAAACTTGTATTACTGTACTAAAGAATGGTTATGGAGCAAATGCATTAAAAAACTTTTTAAATCTTGATCAAGGGGAGGTTCTTGCAGATGACTGGATAGAAGATATGATAGATAATATTGATGAGGTATTAGAGTTAGATGCGCTTGAGGATAATAATAAATTTGACTATTCTACAAATACAGGCACATATAATTGGAATTCAAATACTCAGTCTTGGACAAAACTTAATAATAGTAATAAAATTATCATTAACTTTCCTGATGCTGAGTGGAATCAAAATAATAATAACGCAGTATTTACATTTCATTCTTATACAGATGTTTCTATATTTTATGACGGAGAAAACATCTTTGCTCCAACAAGTGTTATTGCTGACTTATATGTTGATGGAGTTAAGGTTTTTGATATTGCAGGGTCTTATTCTTATGATATAGGTAATCCAACCCCTATACCAATTAATATCAATACAACACTTTCATTTGACCCCTTTTCAATTTCAATTATAGCATCAAGAATTATGTCAACAAAATTTGAGGCTGAGATCTCAATCACAGATAATTCTGGTTGTTTAACAACCTTAGAGGCAGATGTAACTATTGCGCATAATGATTATGAAAATCTAGAAGAAACAGACATTGTTGAAATTAATACTATTCTCTCACATGCAAGCATGGAGATAAGAGGCTATATGGATGGATCTCTATTCGCATATGAAGACCCTTCTAATAATCAAGTAAATGCAATGACAGATGTTGAAATGTATTATAGTAGTTCTAAGGTAGGAGAATTAATAATGCAATCTGACTCACAAGGCGATCCAGAGGTTTATATTGTATATAATGATGGAAGCTCTGAAGATGTAGAGGTATATTATAACCCTTTCATTACTAATATTGAACAAATATTATTCCCTTTCATGGGAGAGTGGGACTAAGGGGAATGAGAATAATTTATATATTTATTTTTATAGGATCTTGTTTACATCTTAGTGGTCAAGAAGATGAACGCTATAAAAATAAAGTGTCAGTGGATGGGACCTATTTGTTATCATTTTTTAAAACAGAAGAGGCAAGAATTACACCATTTAACATTAATCTGCCAATTAGTAAGAAATATAGTTTTAGAACTGGATTTAATATTAACACCGCTACTTCTTCAAATAAAGGCTTTGAAGGGGATTTTAAAATAGGGGTTCAAGCTTCCAAAGCATACTCAATGAGATGGAATTATTATTATGGGACTGATTTTAACAGTGCATATTTTAAATATAATGATAGAGATAATACAACGACTATCTTTAGCATTATTCCTTTTTTTGGCTTTGAAGTATTTTTTACAAAGGAGTTTTCTCTTTCTTATGAGCCTAAATTAATTTTTAATCATTACAGATATTCTGATCCATCATCTTTATTTGATAAAGAATCTTTTAATGAAGAGGTTAAATTAACAGGTTTATCCCAATTCTATATTAATTTTAATTTTTAAATTATTTAATAATGATTAGGAAGTAATTCTTTTTCCCTTTTTGAATAAGAGTATATTTCCCATTTAATAAATTGTTTGCTGAAAGCTGAAAATTTTCTGTAATTTTTTCTTTATTTATACTTACAGCATTAGATTTTATCATTCTTCTTGCCTCTCCTTTGCTTTCAAAGACTCTTGTTTTTTCAGCAAGAACATCCAAAATACCTACACCTAAATCTGCTTTATTCATTTCAAATTGTGTCACGCCTTCAAATACAGAAAGGAAAGTGTCTTCATCTAAACTTTTTAAGTCTTCAGCAGTTGATTTTCCAAACAAAATAGAAGATGCTTTTTTTGCCATTTCCAAATGTTCCTTATTATGAGTCCTTTTTGTCACCTCTTCTGCCATTGTTTTTTGCAAAAGTCTTAAATGAGGAGCTTCTTCATGCTCTGTTATAAGTTGCTCAATTTGATCTTGTGATAAAAGGGTAAAGATCTTGATGTAGTTTTTTGCATCTTTATCAGAAGAATTGAGCCAGAATTGGTAAAATTTGTATGGGGAGGTTCTTGTTTTTTCAAGCCACACATTTCCTTCTTCTGTCTTCCCAAACTTTCCTCCATCTGACTTTTGAATAAGTGGAGTGGTTACTGCAAATGCTCGCCCCTCTCCTTTTCGTCTAATAAGCTCTGTCCCAGTTACAATATTCCCCCATTGATCAGATCCTCCTAATTGGACCTTGCAGTTTTTATTTTTCCATAGCCAGTAAAAGTCATAGCCTTGTACTAATTGATAGGAAAATTCTGTAAAACTTATGCCTGTTTCTAGTCTGCTTTTTACAGAATCTTTTGCCATCATATAATTTACTGACATATATTTGCCTATGTCACGAATAAAATCTAAGAAGTAAAATCCTTTAAACCAGCTATAATTATTAACTATTTCTGCTGAATTTTTGCCACAGTTAAAATCTAAAAACCGTTCTAATTGTTTTTGTATAGCACTTAGGTTTTTTTTAAGAGTTTTTTCGTCTAATAAATTGCGTTCGTTGCTTTTTCCTGATGGATCTCCTACCATTCCTGTGGCACCTCCAACCAATATAAAAGGCTTATGTCCACATTTTTGTAAATGCATTAAAGTCATAATTTGAACTAAATTCCCAATATGTAATGAGTCGGCTGTTGGATCAAAGCCAATATAAGCGGATGTCATTTCTTTTTCAAACTGTTCCTCCGTGCCTGGCATGATATCATGTATCATCCCCCTCCACTTTAATTCTTCTATAAAATTCACCTTAAATAATTTTTCTCAAAAATAGACAAATTATTAAATCTAGAGTATAATATCTGTGGTCTAAAATCTAAACTATTATCTTTGTCTGATGATATTTATTACTGGAGGGACAGGCTTAGTTGGGTCGCATGTGTTATTAAAGTTATCTCAGCAATCTAGAGAATTTAAGGCGCTTAGAAGAGAATCTTCGTCATTAGATATTTGCAAACGAATCTTTTCTTATTATAATGCTGATAAGCTGTTTAATAAAATAAATTGGATTGAGGGAGACATTAATGATATTGCTTCTTTAGAATCAGGCATGCAAGATTGTGATTTGCTTTTACATTGCGCAGGTGTAGTCTCCTTCTCTAAGTCTCAGAAAGAAGTTCTACGAAAAGTAAATATTGAAGGCACTGCAAATGTAATGAATGTTGCATTGAGCTCGGGTATTAAAAAAGCAGGATTTGTTAGCTCGATAGCTGCTTTAGGACGCAATTCTACTGTTGGATTGGTAGACGAACAGAGTTATTTTAAGACTACAAAGATTGAAAGTAATTATGCGATTAGTAAGTATCTTTCTGAGCAGGAGGTTTGGCGTGCTTCTGCTGAGGGGCTGGATGTTGTAATTATAAATCCATCTATTATTTTAGGTCCTGGAGACTGGTCCAAAGGTAGCTCACAAATTTTTCAGAAGATTTATAAAGGGTTACGATTTTATACAAATGGGAGTACTGGTTATGTTGATGTTATTGATGTAGCAGAGTCACTAATAAAGTTATTATTTTCAGATATAAAGAATGAAAGATTTATTGTCAATGGGATTAATCTTAAATATCGTGACTGTTTTGATAAGATAGCTGAAGCTTTTGGTAAAAAAAAAGCAACTATAGAAGTTGGTTATTTTCTAAAGGAGATTGCGTGGAGAGTAGAAGCTGTTAAATCTTTAGTTACAGGAAAGACACCACTTATTACAAAGGAAACATCTAATAGCGCAATGACCCAGACTAGTTATTCTACTAAAAAGATTGAAGCAAAACTTGATTTTCAATTTACTGATATAGACAAGACAATTAAAAAATACACCACTTGGTTTATTTCTGATCAATTTTAGATCGCTCCTTATTCAATTCCTCTAATATATCGCTGTATATTTGTTCTAGGTTCTCAGTATTTTCCGAGTAGAAATCAATTGTTTTTTTAAAATCTTCTGAAGATATATTGTATTTTCGGTATAAACCAGAACAGCAATCCCCCAATTTGGGTTTAAGTAGGTTTTTATTTTCTATTTTAAAAGCGGCCTCTTTTAGATGAATTTCTTTTAACAGATTTTTAAAAGATGTTTCAGGTAATATATTTTTCGGCGTTTTTTCACTGGGATTGGAACATGCTGATACTAAAAAAGCTATGATTAGCAAATAAATTTTCATTTTACAAAGATATAGTATTTGTTTCTAGGATTTATGTATATTTGCCTCAGTTATTAACCAATCAAAATTTAGTTCATGGAAAAATTAATGTATTTATTTGTTGCAGCTATTATGTTTGTCTTTACAGCTTGTAGTGGGGAGAAAACGCCTGCACAAGAGACTGAGGAAGTAGTTGTTGAAGAAGTTGTTGAAGAAGTTGTTGAAGAATCAGCAACCGAAGATACAACTGCTACAGAAGAGCCTGCAGAAGAGCCTGCAGAAGAATCTGCAGAGTAAAAAAGAATTTTAAAAAAATAATAAAGGCAACGCAAGTTGCCTTTTTTAATATCTCGAATTAATTAAAGAAAATAGGCGTAAAGAAATTTACTATGAAAAAGTTAATTTGTGTATTTATTGGAGCTTTAATGTTTGCGGCTACCTCTTGCGGAGGAGAAGCTAAAAATGAAAAAGCGAATCAGGAAAATGTAGTTTGTCTTGATGATTGTCAAAAAGCATGTTGTCTAGGATGTAAAGCAACTGAAGGAGACCTAAAATGCATTTTTCTAGCAGATGGGTCAATGCCCTGTTGTGTTGTAAAAATTGAGTAGACTCAGGATAGGATGATTCTTGTTTTATAACCACTAAACCATAAGTTATTTTTACTCTTATCTATTAAAAGTAAGACGCATTCCATTCCTATCTTCATTAAAAGCTCCATTTTCATAGGCAATATGCCCATTAACTAAGGTGTGAGTGATTTTAGATCTAAAAATTTCTGATTCAAATGGCGACCATCCGCATTTATATAGGAGATTGTTTTTATTTACTTTCCAAGAACTATTTAAGTCTACTAATACCAAGTCTGCAAAATATCCTTCACGGATAAAACCTCTGTTTTCAACTTTAAAACAAATTGCCGGGTTATGACACATTTTTTGTACTATTTTTTCAATACTGATTCTTCCATTTTTGTAGAACTCTAACATTGCTGGTAATGCATGTTGTACTAATGGCCCTCCAGATGGGGCATTTAAATAAGAGCTGGTTTTTTCTTTTAATGTATGAGGAGCATGATCAGTAGCAATCACATCTATTTTATCATCTAACAGAGCCTGAAATAATGCATTTTTATCGCTTTCTTTTTTTACTGCAGGGTTCCATTTTATAAGAGTCCCTTTTTTTTGATAATCTCTTTCATCAAACCAAAGATGATGAATACATACTTCAGAAGTAATTCTTTTTTTATTTAAAGGAGTCTGGTTCTCAAACAGTCCAATTTCTTTTTCAGTTGATACATGAAAAATATGTAAGCGAGTATTATGTTTCTTAGCTAGTTTAATAGCCATTGAGCTTGACTTATAGCAAGCCTCTTCACTTCTTATCTTTGGGTGTTCTGATATAGGGATGTTTTCCCCATATATTTCTTTGGCAGCCGTAATATTATTTTGGATGATTTTTTCGTCTTCACAATGTACTGCAATTAACATAGGAGATTCTAAAAAGATCTTTTCTAAAACATCCTTGTTGTCGACTAACATATTACCTGTTGATGAACCCATAAATATTTTTATCGCACCAACATTTTTTGGATTTGTTTTTAATACTTCCTCTAGGTTATCATTACTAGCCCCCATAAAAAACGAATAATTTGCAATTGATGTTTTTGAAGCAATTTGATATTTATCTTCTAATAATTTTTGTGTTAAGACTTGTGGGTTAGTATTGGGCATTTCCATGAAAGAGGTAATTCCTCCAGAAACTGCTGCTTTGCTTTCAGTGTAGATAGTTCCTTTATGTGAAAGCCCTGGCTCTCTGAAATGTACTTGGTCATCAATAATACCTGGAATTAGATGTAGCCCTTTCGCATTTATTATATGTTTTACTTCTGTTGTTATTTTGCTAGAAATTTCTTTTATTCTCTGATTTTCAATTAGGACATCAGATTCATATACTTGTCCTTCATTTACAATTGTTGCATTTTTTATTAATGTCAGCATAGTTATTTTTTCCAGCTTCTGAAAAAACTATTAAGCTTCATTTGGATTACACCAATTACAGCTTCAAAGAATATCCCTCCGCTCATTTTTGACGTTCCCTCAGTTCGATCTGTAAAAATTACAGGCACCTCTACTATATTAAAGCCATATTTCCATGCATTAAATTTCATCTCAATTTGAAATGCATAGCCAACAAACTGAATTTTATCAAGTTTGATAGTTTCTAAGACTTCTCTTTTGTAGCATTTAAATCCAGCTGTTGAGTCATGAATAGGTATGCCTGTAATTAGTTTAACATATTTAGATGCAAAGAAGGACATTAGCAGTCGGCTCATTGGCCAATTTACGATATTTACTCCTTTTACATATCTGGATCCAATAGCTAAATCCCCTCCTTCATTTGCATTCGCATTATATAGTCTGATCAAGTCATTGGGATTGTGAGAGAAATCAGCATCCATCTCAAATATAAATTGGTATCCTTTTTTTAAAGCCCATTTAAATCCATGAATATAAGCAGTGCCTAATCCTAGCTTCTCAGAACGTTGGTTTATATATAATTCCTTAGGAAATTCTTCTTTTAAGACCTTTACAATAGAAGCAGTGCCATCTGGCGAGCCATCATCAACAATTAAGATATGGAATGATTTATTTAAAGAAAACACTTTGCGAATAATATTCTCAATATTTTCTTTCTCATTATAAGTAGGTATTATTATTAAACTATCTGACATATTGCAAAAATAAATAAACTCTTTTATAAAATGCTTATTGTGCAGATGATTTGATCTCTTCTACAATAGAGGCATCTAAAAGAGTACTTGTATCTCCTAGGTTATCTGTTTCTCCTTCTGCAATCTTTCTGAGAATCCTTCGCATAATTTTGCCTGAGCGAGTTTTAGGCAGCCCACTTACAAATTGTATTTTATCTATTTTTGCTATTGGGCCAACGTACTTAGAAATTAAATCATTGATTTCTTTTTTAAGAAGGGGCTCATTTGTTACTTTGTTATGACATATTATATATGCGTAAACCCCATTTCCTTTAATTTGATGAGGGAACCCTACAATCGCAGTCTCACATACATTTGGGTGTTCATCTACTGCGCTTTCAATTTCTGCAGTTCCTAGGTTATGCCCAGAAACAACAAGAACATCATCTATTCTTCCAGTTATTCTATACATTCCATTCTCATCACGTAAGCATCCATCTCCAGTAAAGTATTTATCGCGAAAAGAAGAGAAATAAGTTTCTTTAAATCGTTTATGGTCTCCATATATTGTTCTTGCTATGGAGGGCCAAGGGAATTTTATACATAATATCCCCTCAACAGAGTTTCCCTTTATTTCATTACCCTCCTCATCAACTAAACAAGGTTGAATGCCAGGCAGAGGTAGAGTTGCAAAAGTTGGTTTAGACGGAGTGACTCCTGCAAGATTAGAGATCATTATTCCACCTGTTTCAGTTTGCCACCATGTATCTACAATAGGACATTTCTTTTTTCCAATTTCTTTATAATACCAATGCCAAGCATCTTCATTTATTGGCTCTCCTACTGTACCTAAAACCTTTAATGAGGATAGGTTATAAGGATATACAAATTCTATCCCTTTTGCTTCAAGTGCTCGAATAGCAGTTGGTGCCGTATAGAAGATATTAACTTGATTTTCTTCAATAATCTGCCAAAATCTTCCTGGATCTGGTGAAGAAGGAGTCCCTTCAAAAATGATAGTTTCTGCGCCTGCCAAAAGAGGACCGTAAAGAATGTATGAGTGTCCTGTTATCCAGCCAATATCTGCGGTACACCAATAGACATCTCCTTCTGTATATTGGAAGACATTCCTGAAAGAGTATTCGGTATAGATCATATATCCTGCAGTAGAATGTTGTATACCTTTAGGTCTTCCAGTAGATCCAGAAGTATATAAAATAAAAAGGGGATCTTCAGATTTCATTATTTGAATTGGACAATTAGGATTAGCATTTTCCATTTTTTCATGCCACCAGAAATCTCTTCCTTTTTGCATACGGATTTTACTTTTTGTTCTTTCTAGAACAATACATTTTTTAATAGATGGAGTGCTTTGCATTGCCTTGTCCGCAATTTCTTTTAAAGGCGTAATTTTTGTCCCTCTAAACCCTCCGTCAGCAGTTATCAGTAATTTACAAGTAGCATCATTAATTCTGTCAGCTAATGATTTTGCTGAAAATCCAGCAAATACAACTGAATGGATTGCACCAATCCTGGCGCATGCTAAAAGAGCAATTGCTAGCTCAGGGACCATTGGCATATAGATGCAGACTCTATCTCCTTTTTCTAGACCACTTGTCTTAAGAACATTTGCAAATTTGCAAACTTTAATATGAAGATCTTTATATGATAAGGTTATATTTTCTTCTTTTGGGTTATTAGGGATCCATTTTATTGCTGTTTGAGTCGATTTATTTTTCAGGTGTCGGTCTAAGCAATTCTCTGTAATATTAAGCTCTCCTCCTTCAAACCACTTTATTTCTGCTTTTGTAAAATTCCATGAAAGCACATTGTCCCATTTTTTTCTCCAAATAAAATTATAAGCCTTTTGTTCCCAGAATTTTTGAGGATTAGTGATACTTTCTTTGTATTCAAGTTTATACTTTTCAAAAGTTGTAAGATTTTTTTTCATTCTTTAGGGATTCAAATTTTCCCAAAGATAAAGAAACAATTCACACTAAAAAGAATATAAATTAATCTGAATTTGTAAATTAGCGGCTTAATCAAAAAAAATAAAAAAAAATGAGAAAGATTTTACTGGGTATTGGATTACTTTTTGCAATTAGTACAAGGGCTCAATTGCTAGATTGTTCAGATTTATTTATTTCAGAATATGTCGAAGGGCCTGCTAATAATAATGCAATTGAGATTTACAATCCAACATCTGCAACAATTGATTTGTCAGGATATTCAATTAATAGATATTCAAATGGCTCTTCTTCGCAGCCAGAGTCATGGCCTTTAAGTGGAACAATTTCTTCAGGACACGCAATTTCTATTGGAAATGGGCAATTAGATTCAGTTGATTTAGGGACCTATTGGTCTGTTCCTGTAGATCCTGTATTTTTTTCTTTACTTGACTATCATTGCAATGGTGATTATAATACAAATTCAACATTTTATTTTAATGGGAATGATGCGATGACATTGGAGCATGTAAATTCTGGAATAATTGATATTTTTGGAAAGGTTGGGGAAGATCCAGGAAATGCTTGGACAGATGATGCTACTGCTGGCTATACAGATGCTAATGGCGGGACTTGGTGGACAAAAAGACAGACGTTAATAAGAAAATCATCTGTAAAAAAGGGGGTAAGTATGAATCCAATTGTTTTTAACCCTACACTTGAGTATGATTCTTTGCCAGACGCTACGTATTCAAATTTAGGCACTCATACTTGTGATTGTATAACCTCTAATTATATTCATGAATTAAATCAAACATCATATATTATTTACCCTAATCCTGCTGAGAGAGGGAAATTAGTCTCAGTAAATGCTAAAGGCCTTGTAAAAACCATTACCCTAACTAATATTCTAGGAGAACAGATTAGCTTTAGTCGTTTAATAGACACCAGTGATTTGGCAAAAGGGACTTACATCGTAGATATCAATTTTGCAAATGGGGATATTTCAAGAAATAAGTTAATTATACAGTAGTATAAAGATTTAATTAGAAGCGCTGATAAAAATATCGGTGCTTTTTATAAATAAATTATGAGAGGCATTGCTGTTTTATTTTTTGGTTTAATTATCAGTTTTGGAGCTTTAGCTCAGACTACTATAAGTGGAAAGGTTATAGATAGAAATACTGGAGAAGGACTGATAGGAGCAGCAATAATTTTTGGCAAGGGACAAGGAACGGTTACTGATTTTGACGGGAATTATTTCTTTAAGTCTAAACAAGGAGAAATAAGTATTCAAGTTTCTTATGTTGGCTATAACGCAGTTAGTCAGGTATTAGATGTTAAAGGCAAGCATCAGGTTTTAAATTTTAAGCTGGAAACGATCTTATTAAATGAGGTCCAGGTAGTTTCAGATATTGCAATAGATAGAGAGACACCTGTTGCGTTCTCTACTATTCCCATGAAGAAAATTAGTGAAGAACTAGCTTCACAAGATATTCCTATGATACTTAATTCAACCCCCGGAGTTTATGCGACTCAAAGCGGAGGAGGCGATGGGGATGCAAGAATTACAATCCGAGGATTTAATCAAAGAAATGTAGCTGTAATGATAGATGGTATTCCAGTAAATGATATGGAGAACGGATGGGTATATTGGTCTAATTGGTTTGGTCTAGATGCCGTGACATCCAATATCCAAGTTCAAAGAGGGCTTGGAGCCTCAAAGATTGCAATTCCATCTGTTGGAGGGACAATGAATATACTTACAAAAGGGACTGGAAATAAAGCAGCAGGAATCGTGAAGCAATCTGTTGGAAGTTATGGAAAACTTAATACCTCTTTAGGTTATAATTCAGGAAGGTTAAAAAATGGTTGGGGGTTTACTTTAGCCGGCTCTTATAAGAAAGGAGATGGTTTTGTAGACGAAACCTGGAGCGAAGGGTTTTTTTATTATGCTAAAATTCAAAAAGAGATAGGAAACCATATATTAAGTATATCTGCAATGGGGGCTCCACAAAAACATGGACAAAGGTCTTATAAAAGTGATATTGCAACTTATGATGCGGATTATGCAGAGTCTCTTGGCGACACATCTAATTTTTCAGATAGAATAATAAATAAAGGAGTTACTTTTAATAAGCATTGGGGATATTTAGACAGATGGTCTATTAATAGTAGTGGAGATACTTTGCATAAGAATGAGATCTTGAATACAAAGCAGAATTATTACCATAAACCTCAGTTTTCCTTAAGAGATTTTTGGACAATTAATGATAAACTTTATTTCTCTAATATATTATATTTATCAATTGGCAATGGAGGTGGTACTGGTCTAAGTGGGAATTCATCTAATTATGATAGTGATGGGCAATATAATTTACAAGAGGCATATAATGAAAATGTAAATAACATAGATTTGCTTTATTCGGACTTTAAAAATAAAGCGAATACATATCTTAGAAGCTCCATTAATAATCATTTTTGGTATGGGGGATTATCCACATTTAATTATCAGTTATCTGATGAGGCTGTAATCTCAGGAGGATTAGATATGCGTTATTATAGAGGGGAGCATTATAGAGAAGTATATGATTTATTAGGGGCAGATTATGTGATTGATGAAGATAATAAAACGCAAGATTCACAAGTCAAAAAAACAGGAGATATAGTAGGTTATCATAATGATGGAATAGTAAAATGGGCTGGGATTTTTTATCAAATAGAACACAAAAGAGATGCAATTAGCACATTTCTCAATATCTCTGCTTCAAATTCAGCATATAAGAGGGTAGACTATTTTCGAAAGAAAGATTTAGTTTTATCTGACACTACTTATCTAGAGGCGTTGGGAACTTCTGTTTTAACAGAATATGAGTTTGACAATAATGGAGCTATTATTGGAGCAAATAAAACTATGGTGGAAGATACTATTTGGCACAATGGAGTCCCTTATACCATGAATTCAGTAGAGGCAAAATTGGCAGAAACAGAGTGGAAGTGGATTAGAGGGTTTACAATTAAATCAGGAGCAAATTTTAACCTAGATGACAATAACAATGTGTTTTTTAATATGGGATATATTTCAAAAGCACCAAGGTTTAATAATGTATATCATTATGACAATTCATTATTTAGAGATATAAAAAATGAGGAAGTAAAAGCATTTGAGTGGGGGCATTCTTATAGATCACACATATATTCATCTAATTTAAATGTTTATTATACAAATTGGAAAAACAAACCTTCAAATGGTGGCGTAACGGTGAAGGTAGATGACATCCCTTATCGCGCTAATATTAATGGAATGGATGCATTACATAAGGGGATAGAGATAGATTTATCAATTAGGTTATCCTCTAAAGTTACATGTGAGGCTTTATTTTCAGTTGGAAATTGGAAATGGACTTCAGCGGATACTGTAAGATTCTTAGATGACAATAATAATCCAATTTTGGATGATTTTGGAAATGAAATTATTGCAGCTTTTGATGCCAAAGGGGTGCATGTTGGAGATGCAGCTCAAACACAAAAAGGTGCTAGTTTAAGATATGAACCGATTTATAATTCATATATAAAATTAAGAGGAACATACTTCAATAATTATTATTCTGATTTTGATCCATTATCATTGAATGGCTATAATTCTGGAAGAGAAAGCTGGAAAATCCCTGCTTATAGTTTAATAGATCTGCATATGGGGTATAAGTTTAATATTTCAAAAAGAACTAAAATGGCCTTAACATTTAGTGTTCTTAATTTATTTGATGAAATGTATATTTCAGATGCTCAAAATAATGATCCTTATAATGCAAATTATCAAGATTTTGATGCAAAATCAGCAGGAGTATTTTT
>MDSW01200732.1_pt1 | contig 13930 bp, 8 predicted proteins | sample 811171 | NCBI WGS metagenome assembly MDSW01 (sample SAMN05326641, study PRJNA326480) | marine metagenome | isolation source: seawater | place: Atlantic Ocean: North West | collected 2012 | reverse complement strand
TACTTGTATGTATCAAAGTCAAGTGCATATATTTGTTCAATCAATGCAGCTTCTTCCGATGAAACTTCCTCTCTGTAGGTCTGTAAAGCATTGGTTTTGTGACTATTTCGAGAGAGAAGAATAATCTTGAATTGATTGAGATAGTCAGTTAGATGTTTAAAGTCTTCTATGCGTCCTATGTATGAAGGCGTGATATCGCTATGGTGCAAGTTGAATACTTGAGCCCGATAATGTAGGTCAAATGTTTCAGGATGAGGATCATTGCATAATGCGGTTAGGTAATCAAGAAAGCTCGGGTTCGAGTTTGGATCGAACCCAAATCGTTTGCAGAAAGGGGGCCATACCGTAGGGAAGAGCTCTTTCCCTTTGCCAATTTTGTTCTTAAAGCATGACAGCGCTCTGCTGTAAGGATTTCGAGTGATGCAAAAATAAGTATGGTTTGCGTCGATCGGTAAGTCAAATCGTCGTTCAGCTTCTTGATGGACATTTCCATCAAAACCATCTAAAAGAGAGTTTTTGATGGTTGAACAAGCGACTTTTGGATTCGAAATAAAAGTGATCGGGATATCTTTGCGGTGTAGAATATTTTTAAGTTCGCTGTCGCACCATGGCCTGTGTTGATGAGATGCTGCATGATCTGGTTGTGGTAAGCCTCTTGGGCTTTGTTTGAGATGATTGATTGGTGTGTGCATCCCTGTGCATCCCCTTTGTTGTGGACTTGTGGTGGGTGAATTATTTGATTGCTTGAGATTTTATCATGATTATTCAGGGTGATATCTTTATAAAGATGTTTTGGAATTGGATCAGCAAGCAAAGTCTTTTGCTTTCTTCAAATTGACATGTCTTTAGGGTTTGTAGGGATGCCAAATGTTTGAATTCAGGTCCCAAACAAGTGTTGATATTCTAAATAGTGTTAAGCAATGACTGCCAAGCTTGGGTCTTGGGTCAGCAATGCGTTGTCTGTATGGCTCATTGTCTTTGATGTCCGCACCAAGTGTGGTGCATCGCATGGCCGCGGCAGCATGCTTTTCTCCTTTGCTGATCGACTCTGGTTTTTTGATGTTGATGAGATCCATGCAATCCACCTATTCTTGCTCGTAGTGTTTGGGATCGGTTAGAGATGGGAGTTGAAGTGACAGCAGGAATCGATTGAGCAAGGCACTTCTTGCAAAAATCCATCGAATGCTTCTTCAGCAGTTTGAGACATGCATTTTGGTGATTTGATCGAAGACGACGCTGACATGGTTTGCCGGGAACTTCGGATGATCTGTTTGGTCTAGTTCACAGTCTTGGTTGAGTTTTTTCTCGGATTTCTACCGCCAAAAATGGGAAGATCTTTTTTTATTGAGATGATTTCAAATTTTTTCTGTTCCATTCAATTCTATTGAGTAATCCTTCGTTGGCGAGCATGGGATTCCGCCGTAAAATTTGATTTGCTTGCTTAAGATTGACAGGTTTATATCCAAAGTATTCGGGGATATCCCTGTTCTCTTCTAGAATTTTGTTGACGTCTTGCAAGCCTTTGGCTCCTAAAAAGGAGATGTGTTTTGGTGTCATGTTGTGAATTGTGTTAATTTGTGAGTTCTTCTTGCCCTCAATGCGTGTGCTTGTTTGCTGATGAATAGCATCGATTTTCAAGAGATTGTCTAACTTATTAAGTATTTTAGAAGGGTTTTTGCAGAACTCTTCGTATGTGACGAGGGGAATGTCGTAGTATTTCTTGCAATTGTTGATTTGAATTTTGGCTCGCTGAATCCATTGCTCAGAAAATCTTCGTATGGCCTGGTCAAAGTCTTCTTTCTCTGCGTATCGATGGATGCTTGAGGCAATTTGCAGGTAGGGATTGCTAACAAAAAAAATGCATTGGACTGGAGAAAAGTGTTTTAAGATCTGATTGACTCTGATCATGTTGGGTGGACTTGCTTCAATGAAAAAGTCACAATGTGCTTGTTGAAGATTATTGATCCATGTTTGTTTGATCAATTTCCAGTTGAATTGGGATTTTGTTTTCCATGGTTCGTTTCTCATGATTGGGCGAACTTGAGGTATCCATTGCCCCTCGTAATTGCCAAAAGGTGGTAAATAGGAAGATTTAATATTGCTAGACAGGAATTGGCTTAATACAGTGGTACCTGAATTATTTTGCGAAAAAATGAATATGAAGGGATCTTTTCCTGGGGTATCCATTTTGCGGGACCATTTGTTTGATCTCTCTAGATTCTACAGGAATGTCCGTCTTGATTTGTTCTAAGGATCTCTATCGATTATGTTTTTGGAGATCGTCTCTCATGCTTGCTTGCTTGTCTGTGATGGAATGATTACTTCGCTTGGTTCTCATTTTAATGGATTTTTTTGTTGACTTTGTAGTTGGCCTTTGACGTCTATTTGTGCGGGTTGATGTCAACTTTTGTGCTCTTCTGAAGAACTGCGTGTTCGCAGGTGATTCAATAAGCAAGTGTTGACCTGTAGTGGTTTTTCGTCATGAGGGCAATGGCCTGCTTCCTTGATCACCGTGAGTGAGCGGACGCAGCTGAATGCTGTCTCCCAGCGCTTGGCTTCCGCTAAGGGCTCCCAGGGATCTCGTTCCCCCCAGATCAAGTCCACGGGGATGTCTAGATGAGCCATCAATTGTGGTGCTAAGACGTCGTCAAACAGATTGATGAATCCCCGGAAGGCTTCCGTGGCCCCGTTGCGTTGGGTGGGCTCATAAAGCACATGCACCAAGTCGTCGTCGACATTGCTTCCGCTGGGATAGGCCTGCATCAGCACGCGTCGGATCACACTTGGCCTGGCGGCATTGCGAAACAGGGCTGAACTCAACCAGCGTTGCCGCACCAAGGCTTTTAAAAGAGGACGACTCCAGGTCTTCCAGGCTGGTTGAGTGCTGAGTTGTTTGTCATCCATCAACCGTTGTGCGCAGTCAATCAACACCACCCCTCGGCAAAGGTGAATGTTGTTGTCGTCATCTCTCTGCAACAGCTTGGCGGCCTGCAAGGCCACCACACCACCGATCGAATTGCCCACCAGCACAACCGGACACTTGATCACATCACGGCAAAAGTCGGCGACCTGCTGCCCCCACAGTTCGAATCCGTAATGAACCGCGCCCATGACTGTGTCTTCATGTTTGAGTCGAGCCACGGGTTGGTCACTGCGACCAAAGCCGAGTAAGTCGATGGCATAACAAGGAACGTGTTCTGCGAGCACCGGTTGATTGAACCGCCAATGCCGCGTGTTGGCTCCGAAGCCATGAATGAAGAGGACGGCAAGAGTCTCCTCCGATTCATTGGTGTGCTGCTCGCCCGAAACCGACCAACCCACACGCCAACCCTGCCAAGACCAACTGCGTTCGTCTGGACTCATGCTTCCGATGCTTGTTGGCCAGAATCTTGTTTCTCAGTGCCGCCAAACAAGCGTTCTTCTAAGTTTTTGACCACCACGTAGAACGGCGGCACCACTCCTAGCGAGAGCACTGTTGCGACGATTAATCCTCCAAAGATCACGGTCCCGAGCGATTGCTGACTGTGAGCGCCGGCACCGTTTGCCACCACCAAGGGGAGAAAACCAGCTAGAGCTGCGATGGCTGTCATCAGAATCGGGCGCAGGCGGGATTCGGCCGATTCGACCACGGCATCGGTGAACGTTTTGCCTTGAGACAACTTCTGTTCGGCCACTTCCACAATCAGAATGCCGTTTTTGGCGGCGAGGCCAATCAAGGTCACCAGTCCCACTTGGGCATAGATGTTCAGATCGATCGATCGCATCGAGAGGAATAGCAATGCACCCAACATCGCCAGAGGAACCGTCGCCAGAATGATCACTGGGGTGACATAACTCTCGTATTGGGCTGAGAGAACCAAATAAACGATCAAAACACCCAGGCCAAACACCAGCACACTGGCGCTTCCCGCAGAAAGTTGAAGTGCGGCCAGACCCGTGAAGGCATCACTGATATTGCTGAAATTCTGTGCGTTAAACAGTTGCTGAATTTTGGCGAGCGCTTGTCCACTGCTCTTGCCGACCGCTTCAGCCCCCTGGATCAACACCGTTCTCGAGAGGTTGTAGTGGTTGATCACAGGTGGTGCACTGCTGAGATCTGCAGAGGCAAATTGAGACACCTGCACCATCTTTCCGTCATTGGAACGAACGTAGTAAGCCAAGATGTCGTCGATTGTTTCCCGTTGCTCGGGGCTGCCTTGCATATAGATGAATCGAACCTGACCGCTTTCATAGGTAAGCCCTGTGTAATTGCCGCCGGCCAAGGCTCCGATGGTGTTCATCGCGTCTTGATAATCGACATTGAGTGCACCCATCACATCGCGGTTGATCGACAATCCCACCGCAGGAGAACTGGGATTGAACTGGGTGTAGACGCTTGAAAAATCACCGCTTGCATTGGCGGTTTTGATCAATTCACCCGCCATGTCAGACAGTTGATTGAAGCTATAACCCCCGTTGCTCAAGTCGTTGAATTGGAAGTAGAACCCTCCCTGAGCTGAGAATCCTGGAACGGCTGGTGGCCCAATCGCCACAGCAAGACCCTCACTTAAAGCAATTAATTTTTCGTTGAGACGCTTGATCACTGCATCAGCGCTTTGGCTAGCGCCTTTGCGTTCAGATAGTGGCTTCAACCCGAAGAAGAACAAGCCCTGATCTGGGCTGGATCCGTTAAATCCAGCTCCGTTGACCACAGTGACGTTCTCGACGTCGGATTCTTCGCTGAGAACCTTGGCGATCTGGCTACCGAGTTGGCCGGTCTCAACCAAGGAGGCGCCATTCTGCAGTTGAAAAATTCCCATGCCATAGCCCTGATCCTCCTCAGGAATGAAGGCTGTCGGCATCGTGCTGAACACCAGGATCGTCAGCACCATCCCTCCTGCTAGAGCAGCAAGAACGAGGCGACGCAACTTGATTAAGGCCTTCAAACATTTGGCATAGGTGTGTTCTAAGCGTGCAAAGGTTGAGTTGAACACCCGGAAGATCGCCGGCAGGTTGGCACCTGCCAAAGCACCGAGAATCACGCCAACGATGTAAGTCCAGTCCCCAAATGAGGCGGAGCTAAAGCGGCCAAAAGCGAGTCCAACAATCACACCAATCACGATCCAGCTCATGCCGCGCGGAGGTTTCGGCTTGTCCTTGGGCAGGATCAGGCCTGAAAGCATTGGTGAGAAGGTGAGAGCATTGAATGCCGAGATGGCAATGGAGAAGGCAATCGTGAGAGCAAATTGCTGATAGATGATGCCGATGCCGCCGGGATAAAAGGCCACCGGCACAAACACAGCCATCAGTACCAAAGCGGTGGCCAGCAAGGCCCCAAACAGCTCCCCCATGCAGGCCAGGGCCGCTTCTCGCGGTTTCATGCCCTGATCGATGTTGCTTGATACTGCTTCGATCACCACGATGGCGTCGTCCACCACCAGGCCAGTCGCGAGGACAAGCCCCAATAAGGTGAGCTGATTGATCGAGAAGCCAAACACCTTGAGAAAGGCAAATGCACCAACAAGAGAGATCGGGATGGCGAGACTGGGGACCACGGTGGCGCGCCAGTTTTGTAAAAACAAAAAGAGGATGAGCAACACCAGCACAATTGCCAATCCAAGGGCATCGATCACGCCGTCAACAGATGCCTCAATAAATTGGCCAATGTTATAAATCTGTTTAACGGTGACACCGGGAGGAACATTGGCGGCGAATTGATCCAGTTGTTGGACCACCGCGTTGGATACATCTAAAGCATTACTTGTGGGCGTCTGAAAGACGCCCACGGTTAGAGATGGATGGTTGTTTTTGTCAATTGCGTTAACGGAATACGTATCTGTTCCATATCGCACCTCGCCAACATCTTTAAGTTTCAGTAAATTGCCTGTTGGTGATCGACTCAGAATGAGATTATTGAAATCTTCAATGGAAGTGAGATTGCCATTGTTTTCAACCAGAATTGGATAGGTATAGGCTTGATCTCCTGATGCTGGTGGACCACCAACAAGGCCACCAACGGCGACGCTGTTTTGAGCTTGCACCGCACCCAACACATCTTCGGCTGTCAGTTTGTTGGCCGCGAGTTTGTCGGGATCGACAAACAGCCAAAAGGCAGGGTTGGCGCCACCGTAGACCGTGACATTGGCCACTCCGTTAACACGTGAGAGCGGGTAATACAGTTGCTCGTAAATCAGGCCATTGAGATAGTTGGCATCAAATTGACCGTCGGTGGAACCCACCTGATACAAAAGCAAGATAGATGGTGTGCTCTGCTCAACTGAGACACCCGTTGCCGAAACTTGTTCCGGCAATTGTGGCATCGCAAGCGAAACGCGGTTCTGCACGTTCACTTGGTCGATGTTGATATCAGTTGTTTGATCGAAGTACACGCTGATCGTGCTATTTCCCTCCATATCGCTATTGGATGAGATGTAGCTGACGCCTGGAACGCCGTTAATCTGCTGCTCGAGTGGATTGGTGACTGCTTGCTCGGTTACTTCAGCATTCGCGCCCCCAAGGGTTGCCGTAACCTGGATCAATGGATCGGCGATGTTGGGAAGATTGGCGATCGGCAATGTGGGAATTGCAATCACACCCATCAGCACGATTAAGATGCTGCAGACGGTCGTCAGAACCGGTCGCTTAATAAAGTTGTCGGAGAAAGACATCTGCTTTTAGTTCTTGGCTTGACTTGTCACCACCTTCACTGGCATGCCACTTTTTAATTGGCTGGTGTTGCTAACGGCCACCTGATCACCCTGCTTTAGGCCCGATGTCACCGGGTAGAGGTTGTTTTGTAGATCGCCCAATTCAACTTTGGTTTGCACCACGATCGGAGTGCTGCTAGGTAATTTTTCCAGCTGCTTTTTGGATTGTTCTGGGATGTTTGTTGAGGCCTTGATTTTGGGTAGCGCCTGGCTGAGGGGAATGACGCGATAGACGAACGGTTGCTCTGCCTGCATCATTACGGCCTGAACAGGCACCGCCAGGCTCTGCTTTTGGCCGGTGATGATCTCGGTCTGAACGAACTGACCGGTCTTGAGCTGACCTTTTGGATTAGGAAACGCTGCTTTGACCATCACGGTGTTGGGCGTGCTCTGCTCGCTGATGCCGTAGTAAGGCGAGATGAACACCACGGAGCCGTTCGCTTGAACCGGCGGATCGCCTTGAGATGCCAGGGTGACCTTCTGCCCCATTTGCACTTGTGAGGCCTGCGACGCAGGTATCTCCATCAAGGTCCAAAGGGTGGAATTGTCCACAATGCCTGTAATCGTTTCTCCTGTTTCAACGTAATCACCAATTTTCACGTCATCGAGATTGCCGATTACTCCATTGATTGGTGCTTTGACAAATTTGTAGCTGAGGTTGGCAGCATCCGTACGCGCTGCGTCGCGGGATTGGATCGCTTCGGTGAAATATTTGTCGCGATCTTTTGCGGAAACAGCACCTTCTTCAAATAGATAATCGTATCGCTCAGCGTTGAGTTTGTCTTTAATCGCCTCCGATCGAGCTGCATCTAAGGCAGCACTTTGCTGAATGTTGTCCAGCACCAGAATGATTTGGCCAGCTTTCACAGCTTGGCCTTCCTTCGCCAGGATCTTCACCACTCTCCCCTCAATTTGTGGTTTGAGCTCAACGTTCGCGACCGATTCGAGCATGCTGACGGCCTCGACCACCGGCGCGAAGTTCGATGTTGAGATCTTGGTGGTTTGTATGGAGAGAGGTGTTTTTTGTTGAGCTTTCTGGCCACTACATGCCGACAGGCTGACAGCTGCAGCTGTTGATAAGGCGATGAAACCGCAGACGGAGAACCTGGCCAAGGGCTCGGATTTTTCGGCAACCCTAGGGAGAAAACCTGGTTTTGTCTGGCAGGCTCAATCGATGCTGAGGTCTTGCCAAACTGAAATTGATGTTCGAACCATGTCGTTGGCCGATGCTGCTCTGCTGCGGCTGAGCCAAGCCATCAGCTCAGTTCTGCTTGGCAAGGAGCACCAGGTGCGATTGGCCGTGTGCTGTTTGCTTGCCGGAGGCCATCTGCTGATCGAGGATCGGCCTGGAACGGGAAAATCAACCTTGGCAGAAGCCTTGGCCCGCGGTTGTTCCCTGTCCTTCAAACGCGTCAGTTTCACCAGTGACCTGCTGCCAGCAGATTTGATTGGAATCAATGTGTTTGATCCCACCACGGCTCGCTTTCGCTTTCAGCCGGGACCGATTTTCACGCAAGTGCTGCTGGCGGATGAGATCAATCGGGCCAGCCCCCGCACTCAGAGTGCTTTGCTCGAGGCGATGGCGGTGGGTCGCGTCAGTGTGGACGGCACCACTCATCTCTTGCCGAAACCGTTCCTGGTCATTGCAACCCAGAACAGCCTGGATCAGGTGGGAACCAGTCCTTTGCCGGAAGCGCAGTTGGATCGTTTCCTGATGCGTCTGCAGTTGGGATCTCCAGCCCGTGAAGCGGAACGTCGTCTATTGCTCGGAGAGGCGTGTGATCTGGAAGGGCTTGAAACCGGCCTTGATGCACAGCAACTTCTGGCGTGGCAGCAGGATTGCCGCGATCAGTACTGCTCCGATGTCTTGATTGATTATGTGTTGGATCTGATCGAGAGCAGCCGCCAGAAGGGTGTTGGACTTTCACCGCGGGCCAGCCAAGCTGTCCTGGCAGCGGCTCGTGCCATGTCGCGTGTGGAGCAGCGCGATTACGTCACTGTGGACGATGTGCAGAACGTGTTTGCGGCTGTGGCTGAACATCGCCTCGATGGCGGCTGTCCTTCCGATGGCGGCTGTTTTTCCGATGGCCAGGGCCGCAATCCGCTCAGCCATGCCTTGCTGAAGCAGGTGAATGCCCTTCGTTAGGCCGGCTTGGAGTCGGCGGCAACGGGGAGTCGTGCTGCGCCTCGGTTTGCGCAATCTCTACATCGTGCCCACCCGCTTCGGTTTGCTTTGGCTTGCTGGCGTGGCGTTGTTGCAGTTGGTCGCGATTCAGTTGGCCAGTAACGGAACACGGCTGCTCAGCTTTCTGCTGCTGGGTTTGATGCTGTTGGCGATGCATCTGACGCACGACAACCTCAAGGGTTTGGAGTTGCATTGCGAGACGCCGCCGTTGGCTTTTGCTGGCGAACTAGCGATCTACCCACTGCTGATTCGGAGCCCGAGCGAGCGGCTGCGCATGCGGGTTGGCTTTCTGGCTGAAGACTCGTTCGAGCTGGCCTTGCTTGCCAGTGGCGAACGGTCTTTGGCGTTGAGCTGGCGGCCCCAGCGACGCGGATGGCAGACCCCAGGAGTGATCCAGATCGAGACGATCGCTCCACTCGGTTTGTTCGTGTGTTGGAGCCGTTGGGAGCCGGAGCGATGTCAGTTGATTGCACCAGCCCGGACAGTGGGGCCTGTTGGGATGCAGTCGCCTTCGCTGCTGCGCCAGGGACAGGAGGAATGGCAAGGGCTGAGACCACACCGTGTCGGTGAGCGTCTGGCCTTGGTGGATTGGCCCAGTTTCGCCAGGGGACGGCAGCTCCAGACCAGGTTGTTCGGCGACCCGGAGCAGCAACCTCTGCTGTTGCAACCAGCCATTGGGGTGGCTTTGGAACCGGCGTTGGAGCATTTGTCTCATCGCATCTGGCAGCTGCACCAGCGGGGCGAGTCCTATGGATTAACTCTGCCGGGACTGAGCATTCCGCCGCAACGGGGGTTGTTGCATCGCGATCTCTGTTTGGCGGCACTGGCGCAGGCATGACTCGTTCGCGTCGCTTCCGTCGTTTGGCTTGGGGGACGATGCCGCTGCTGGCCGTCCAGTGCCTCGGCCTCGACTGGTCCATGGCCTTGAGTTGGCCCACCGTGGCCTTGGTGCTGATCTCCGCCGTCAAGCTGCTCGAGTCACGTCGTGCGGCGGACCACCGCCTTGTGGCTCTGTTGCAGTTGCTGGCAGTTGGTTTGCTGGCGGCTCAGATGCCCGGTCTGCTTCCCAGTGCCTTGCAATTGCTCACGGCGTTGATGGCGCTGGCTGGCTTGCTCGGCCAAGAGTTTGATCGCCATCGGCCCATGCGGGCCTTGTTGTTGCGCAGCTTGCAGTTGGTGGCGGCGGCTTTGCCGCTGGCTCTGGCGTTGTTTGTGCTGCTGCCTCGCATGGGCCCGTTGGGGGCGCTTGATGGCGGTCAGGCTGGATTGGCGACCACTGGCCTGGCGCCAGATCTCGATCCGCAGGCGATTGCCCAATTGGTGCGCGGCTCGGCTCCGGCCGCTCGACTGTCTTATGGGGCGGAAGGCATGCCTCCTGAACACAGCTATTGGCGTGTTTTGGTCCATCAGCAGTTCGATGGTCGTCGTTGGCGGCGGTCATCTTCGTTAGAGCACAACGTTTCGGCTCGCTTCGGATCAGATGGGACGCCCGATCGTCTGTTTCAGTGGTGGACGGTGGAGCGGTCCCGCAGTCAGGCGGTGCCCTGGGATGGGCGATCGCGCCCTGCCTCTGAAGATCTTCAGCAGTCCCCGACGGGGGAATTGCTCTTGCTGAAACCTCAGCTGCAGCAACGGTCCTATCGGTTGCAGCAGGACGATGGTCGCCAGGCTTGGCAGTGGCGGCCGCCGACGCCTCAAGACTTGTCCTTGCCGCGTGGGCAGCAGCCGCGTCTTGAGGCTATGGCCGATGAATGGCGTCAGCTGCCAACCGATATCGCCCGGGTTGCTGCTGCGGAAGCCTGGTTCCGTCAACAGCCATTTCGATACAGCTTGCAGCCAGGGCAACAGGTCACCGCTGGACTCGATGGTTTTTTATTCGACCAGCAGGTTGGCTTCTGCGGCCATTACGCCAGCGCTTTTTCTGCGCTCATGCGAGCGTCCGGTGTGCCGGCGCGGGTGGTGAGTGGCTACCACGGTGGTCGCCTGGTGCAGCCCTTGAGCGGACCTGGGTATCTCGATCTCCGCCAGAGCGATGCGCACGCTTGGAGCGAAATTTGGTTGAAGGGTCAAGGTTGGCATCGGGTGGATCCCACTCGATGGATTACCACTATTGACCGCACCAGTCAGCTGGCTTCTACGGGTGTCATGCCTGCTGGGGGAGTGCTGGCTTGGTTGCGCTGGCAGTGGTGGGGCCTGGATCTCGCCTGGACTCAGTGGTGGCTTGGCTTTGATCGGGCCAGCCAGACGGCTTTGCTGCAGCAGTTATTCGGTGAGCAGCAAGCCTGGCTTGGTTCATTTGTGCTTTTGATTGCCATCTTGGCGGTGGCGCTCGGCGTGTGGTTGTTGCGCTGGTTTGGCATTGGAGTGTCTTGCACTTCGCTGCAGCGCAGCCTGAAACTGTTGCAGCAGCTTGGCTTGGAGCCATTGCCTGGGGAATCATTTGCGCACCTCTGTCATCGAGCTGCGGTGCAGCATCCAGAACAGGCGGTGCTGCTGCAGTCGATCGCAGACCAGCAGCAGCGATTGACCTATGCGTCCCTCACGGCTGGGGAGCACCGCCGCGTTCGTCGCGAATGGCGACGGCTGAGGCAGTTGCTTGCACGCAGCCTTTGATTGTTGACCTTGAACGACAAGCTTGTCCCTGCGGCCTGGGATGTTTAGGCCACCGGTAGATCAAAGCTGTAAGACAATTGATTTTGCAGCGTTGGTGCGATGTCTGATAAAGCAATCGTTTTGGACATGTCGACCAGTGGGATTTCATCTGAGTAGAGCGGCAAGGGCCCGCTTTCCCAGAGGGGGCCAACAGACCAGTTTTTGCTAATCCCCCATTTGTTCACGCCGACGTCGGCGGAGAGCAGCTCAGCCTCTGCATTCACATCGGCCGTGATCGATGCTGATGCGCTCGCGGCAATGATCGGATCCGCTTGGATGGTGACAGAAATCTGTCCATCGTTGTTTGCATCATTAAATTGATTGGTGGATAGGTTCGTATTATTTAGAATGTCATGTTTTGCGGAGCTTCCTTCCACAATCGCGTACAGATTTGGTTTCAGTGCAACGCTGGCGTTGTAATCAATTCCGGCTTCGATGCCAATACTGGCATCCACCAATGTGCCGGATGCGCTAAGCGCACCATTCCAAATAGATGTATTGAACGTTACGGGGATACCGAAATAGCTGGCGATTTTGCCCAGGGACATCTCGAGATTTAGCAAGGTTGAGGATCCACTGATGCCGTATGCGACACCATCGCCATAGCCTTGACTCCAATCGCTGTCATTTCTGATCGCTAAGGGGATGGAACTGAGTTGGCTAGCGTTGTTAAATTGAGGAATCTCAGCTGTTGCGGAAAAGGCGCCGATGTTGAAAGTTTTGGAGTAATTGCTGCCAGAAACAGTACGCGTATCGAGATCAATGAGAGATTTGCTCTCATTGATATTGGTGTTAAGGAAGCTTAAAAGGTTGGATGTTTCTCCAGATGCCAGAAAGACGTCATACCAGAATTTTAGGCTTGGCGATAGTTTCACTTCGCCGACTGCATCCAGGTTGAGATAGGCATAAGGGAGTTCAAGGTCGATGGTCGGTGCAAATGTGGTTGCACTGAAGGAGAGGCCGTCATCATCGAGGCTTGCTTCGGCATTCAGGCCACCACTGATCGAGAACGAACCCAGTCCATAACCGGCATTGAGATCCAATCCGGCTTTTAATTTGTTATCACCAGTTTTAAATTTAAGGCCGGCCACGCCAATGCTTGGGTTGTAAGAGGTACTGGAGATGTCTTTGTCGAGGCCTAGAAACTTGCTGTACGTTTTTTCGTTGGCAATGCCTAGAAAGGATCCAATACTCCAAGTGCGGTTGAGGTCTAGATTGAATCTTCTGCCGAGTGATTGTGCTACTTTTTTGCCAGATGTCTGCCACTTTGCAGTGCTTGTCTTGGTCTTCTCGCCATCAAAGACACTCACGACAATATTGTCTTTGTGGCCAGATTCTGGGGCGATATACTGGACTTGTTCGAGCTCGCTTGCGGTAATATTTAATGGCTTGTCTGTGTATATTTTACCTTTGTAGTTGAACGATCCATGCCCATCTTTGTTCTTCAATGTATAGCTCTTGATCCTCTCGCTGTCGTCACTGGCCTTGATCAGGGAACTGACATTGATCGCTTCGCCGGCATCGGTCGCAGCTAATCTGATGTTATCAACAGCGAGTTTTGGTTTTTTGTTCTTTGGAGTTTGCCATTGTGTTGAGCGGCTTGTGACATGTCCAGCTGCATTGGTGGATTGAACGGTGATGGTTGATTTGGCGTTGCTTTCGCCTGGAATAAACATGAGAGTGTCAAGCTCTTGCAAGTTCAAGCCTGAGAGTTGATGGTCGTTGAGTTGCTTGCCATCTTGTTCGAAGTGGCCAATAGTTCGTTTTTTATTTTTGATGTTTAATGCGAATTCAGTATCTGCCAGAGCCGTGCCTGGATTGATTGTAATCAGGTGCGATGCTGGGACTGGATTGCCTAGATCTGAAGTCTTGAAGCTGTGTTTTTTGGGGAGATGGATGAATGTTTGTTCTGGTTGTTCAGTGGTTAGTCTGGTTTGAAAGGGTTGGCTACTCGCATTTTGTGAATCAATAGCAGTGACTTCAATGGCATCGTGGCTCCCAGATTGACCAGGCTGATAGAAGACATTGTTGAAGTCGCTCTCGCTCAGGCTTGGTAGCGTTTTGCCTTGAAAGGATTGCCCTTTGTATGTAAAAAAGCCAGTTTGTTCCCCTGGTGACAGGTCACGAATGGAGACCGTTTTGATTGAATCTCCATCGAAATCATGAAGTTCTAGAATATCTGTGATTGGGATCTGTGTGGGTTCACTCTGAGCTTGGAAACGATCGATTCGAGTACTGATTTCTGGTTTCCAATTTCCTCTTGTGATCCAGTCGGCTTGCAACCAGTCACTGGTGTCTGCGTTGGTGTTGACCCTGATGCTGATCCTGTCACGAATGCTGGGATTCCCAGCTTTTGGAAGGGTTGTGGCTGGATTAAAGGGATCTTGTCTGATCGTTCGTTGTTCTT
>MDSW01181399.1_pt1 | contig 13930 bp, 16 predicted proteins | sample 811171 | NCBI WGS metagenome assembly MDSW01 (sample SAMN05326641, study PRJNA326480) | marine metagenome | isolation source: seawater | place: Atlantic Ocean: North West | collected 2012 | reverse complement strand
TGAACTATCTTAATTCGACTAAGATGAAGAAGTTATTTCAGGTAGCTGATTTCAAAAAGACAGAGTTGGATGAGATAGAAAACTTAATCAGTTTAAAAGAAGATTACTTTAGAATACAGATTTCTAATCCAAAGAAAAGAAGTGCTATATCACCTCAGAGATTTTATAGTGATGTTATATCAGCTGATAAATATTTTAAAGAAGCATATAGGTCATATAAACTTACTAAGTTGACATCATTAAAGGTTACACAAATAAACATGGAGTTTATCAAGTGAAAATTAGTTATTCTATCTTGGTTCATAACGAAGATAAAACCCTTGAGAAGTTATTACATAGATTAATAGAATATAAACAACCACAAGATGAGATTGTGGTTCTTGATGATTATTCTGATAATGAAAAAACAAAAGCTATATTAGATTATTATCATTCTACAGATGATATAAGGTTAGAGCAAAGAAATCTATTACATGACTTTGCTAGTCAAAAGAACTATCTGAAGAATATGTGTACTGGTGATTATAGTTTTAACTTGGATGCTGATGAAATGATATCTCATTGGTTCATGAAAGATATACATGATATACTTGAGGGTAACGAAGTTGATTTGATTTATGTTCCAAGAATAAATACTGTAGAGGGGATAACAGAAGAGCATTGTAGAATGTACGGGTATCAAATAAATGAAAAAGGGTGGATAAACTATCCTGATTGGCAACCTCGTATCTTTCGTAATAGACCTAACATCCGTTGGGAAAAACCAGTACATGAAAGAATAGTTGGTTTTCAGACATATGCTCATTTACCAACGGAACAAAAGTATTCTATCATTCACCCTAAAACGATAGAAAGACAAGTAGAGCAAAACAGATTTTATAATGAAGAAATAGGTAAAAGGTTATAAATGTCAGATATACAAAAAATAATAGATGAACTTACAGTAAAACCACAATTTATTCACAATGATTTTACTGATTTTAAACCTGGTAAGACACCAGTATTTTATTCTGGTCCTTATTGGGATGAAACAGAAGTAAAAATGGCTCTCAAAGGTTTTCTTACTGGAAAGTGGTTAAGTTCTGGTGAGAATGTTCATAGATTTGAAAGGAAGTTTGTTAAAAAGTTTAATACAAAACATGGTGTAATGGTTAATAGTGGTAGTTCTGCTAACTTAGTTATGATTGGCGCTATCAAAAAGATATTAGGATGGAAAGATGGGGATGAAGTTATAGTATCTCCTGTTGGGTTTCCTACCACCATTGCTCCGTTGGTTCAACATGGACTTAAACCAGTTTTTGTTGATATAGAGTTTGATACATTAAACTTTGATGTCAATCTAATAGAGAAAAAAATAACAGATAGAACAAGGGGTATTTTCGTATCACCTGTTCTTGGTAATCCACCTGATATGGATATAATTTTAGATTTATGTGACCTGTATGATATTGAAATGATTTTAGACGGATGTGATTCTCTTGGAACAAAATGGAATGATAAACTTTTAGTTGAGTATAGTCTTGCTTGGAGTAACTCATTCTTTCCATCACATCACATAACGACTGGTGAAGGTGGTATGGTTTCAAGTGATAACCACGAGATAGTTTCTACAGCAAGAAGTATGGCTTGGTGGGGTAGAGATTGTTATTGTGTAGGTCCTGCTAACTTACTACCTAATGGAACTTGTGGAAATAGATTTGATACTTGGTTACCTAACTATCAAGGGGTTATGGATCATAAGTATATTTTTACCAATCTTGGTTACAATCTTAAACCTTTAGATTTTCAAGGTAGTATTGGTCTTGCTCAAATGGAGAAGGTAGACGAAATACATGTCAAAAGAAGACATTCTAAAAAAGTTATAGGTAAAATGTTAGAAGAGATATTAGACGTAAAAGTTCCAACAGAGTTACCAAAGGCAGAAACATCTTGGTTTGGTACACCGATTATATGTAAAGATAAACAATACAAGGATAAGTTAGTTAGTCACTTAGAAGAACATAAGATACAGACAAGAAACTATTTTGCTGGTAATATATTATTACATCCTGGTTATTCTAATCTCGGTGATTGGGGAGACTACGAACATAGTAATGAGGTACTAAATAAAGTTTTCTTCATAGGTGCTGCTCCACATTATACAGAAGAAGTGTTTGAGTATATTGAAAAGGTACTAAAGGATTTCTAATGGCAGATTTACAATCATCATTGAAATCACAAGGTGAATATGTAACTCAGATAATACATTTTGTTGGTGGAGTAAAAAGAACATTTGAAAATGTGAAAACCTCTGAAATAAAACAAGGTCAGATGACCAAGTTAAAAACAAAAGATGGTAGGATAATAATGATAAATGATGTTAATGTTTTATGTATAGAGGTATTTGGTGAGTAAAGTATTAGTATTAGGTGATGGACTACTTGGTTCTGAAATAGTTAAGCAAACGGGTTGGGATTACCTTAGTAGAAGAAAAGATAGAATATCTATTAACAAAATTAGTATGTTTTGCCAAGGTCAGGAAGATGTGATTGTCAACTGTATAGGAAATACTAATACATATTCAGATGATAAAAAAACACACATGGATGTTAATTTTAAGTTTGTAGTAGATTTAGTAAACGCTTGTAATGTTCTTAAAAAAAAGTTAGTTCATATATCTACTGATTATGTTTATAGTAACTCAGTTCAATATGCTAAAGAAACTGATATTCCTGTTCATAATTCTACTTGGTATGGGTATAGTAAAATATTAGCAGATGGTTACATAGAAAACTTTTCAAATGATTATCTTATCTGTAGAATGACACATAAACCAAAACCTTTTCCATATGATAAGGCTTGGGTAAATCAAATAGGTAATTTTGATTATGTTGATAATCAAGTAAAAAGATTAGTAAAACTAATAACCTCTGATGTTTCTGGTACTATAAACGTAGGTAGAGACGCTGTTTCTATGTATGAGTTAGCAAAAGAAACAAAAGAAGATGTGGAACGGAATGAATGTGATTATCCTGTTCCAAATATAATAACAATGAATATAGATAAAATGAAGGATAAAATAAATGAGAGTAACTAATGTTGATGCTTTATCAGCCTATTTTGATAGATTAATTTCTGAAAAAATAAAGTGGTATTTTTTTGATAAGGATGGTAAAGAAGAAGAGGCTGTTCATCAAGAAGCTGTGATAAAAGAAATAAGAATAAAGTTAGTAGAACTTTTTGAAGAAGCTTTTGAAAGTCAGAGTTATGAATATATTGGAGAGAAGAGAACATTTGATGAAGCTAAGTTAATCCTTGATGTAGAAAAATTAGTAACTGATGACTTGGGCGTAGGTGCTGCTTATTATGAGAAAACAGATGGTGAGCCGTCTTTAGAAAAGTTCATGGTGAATGAAGCAAAGTTAAGAGTTGCGAATGAATCAAGAGGTAGACAAAAAAATAAGATTGATGAAGTATTTTCAAGGTTAATAAATGGTGAGGAGTAATCCATTTCCACACATAGTTTGGGATAATTTTCTTGATGATAAAACAATTAGTTTTATTAAACAAGAGTTCCCAAGAGAAGATTCTGAGTTTTGGACTTGGAAATCCAATGATGCTAACAGTATCAAATATATGTGTCAAGATAAATCTTTGATTGAAAAATTATCTAATATAAGTAATCTAATAAAATACTTGAATAGTTCGTACTTTTGTGGTATATTAGGTAGTATCTTTGAGATACCAAATTTAGTTAGTGATGATGATTTAGCTGGTGGTGGGTTACATATGATAGGGGATGGTGGATTTTTAAAAGTTCATGCTGATTTTAATCAATCAGATAAGAAACCAGGTTATCATAGAAGATTGAACTTAATATTGTATTTAAGTGATGATTGGAAAGATAGTTACAATGGAAATCTTGAGTTATGGGATACCGATTTATCAAAAGCTGAAGTTGAAATAGAACCATTGTTGAATAGAATGATTTGTTTTAATACTCAGCCAGATGGTAATATTGTTGCTTATCATGGACACCCAAAGCCATTGAATGTACCACGAGATGTTTATAGAAAATCTATAGCACTTTATTATTACACTAAAGAAAAACCACAGAATATATTTTCTGAAAAACATAAAACACTTTACATGGATGTACAATGAGTAAAAAAATAGTTATAGTTCCTACCTTTGCTGAAAGTCATTTGATTAAATGTCAGATACCTAATATCATTGACACTATTAATCCTGATTACATAGTTTATCAAGAAGGGTTATTTCCTAATGGGACAGAGGGAAATAAAAAATACACCACAGAATGGTTAGATAAGTATACTACTGATGGTAAACGAGGTTTTGATTGGGAAGAACTACAAAAAATAGTTTATGATGCACAGAATGAATATCCTAACACAGAAATAATATTGAATACTATAGATTATCAACAAGGTATGACATCTACTGATTGTTATGTTAAAGCTTGTTTGAATCTTGAAGACTTGGGTATAAAGTTTGAAGAAGGTGATTATATTTTTCCATATGAAGGAGATGTATTTCACCATGAAAAAGACAAAAAAGATATTGATGGTTATATGAATCAGATAGAACCAGGACAAGGGTTTAGAAGCATTTGGGTTGATTATATGCAAAACTTTTGGTATAGTGAAAAATGTAGAATCAAGCCTTGGTTGGGTAAAGAATACGATGAAGAAGGGAACTACATGTCTCGAAGAATATGTCTTAGATATGACGAGGGTGGTGTATTTTATAAAAATGTTTTAGATAACTTTATGACTACCGACTATCATAATCCTGTAAATGGATATGGAATGTTGTATCCAACTGATTTGATTACATACCATTATGCTTGGATTAGACCAGGTAAATTTAGAGAGTTAAGATGTGACCAACTACAAAGACAAGATGGTTATTGGGAAAGGTTTGTTCAAGGTTTAGACTTAGCTGATGAACTTCAATATGATGAGATACTAATAAGACCAGGTGTAAAACAATGGACTAATGGTTGGATAAAATATTTTGATAAACTTGAACATCCAAAACATGTAAAGAATCATGAACTTTGGTTTGAAGTGGAAGATGATGTTAAGGAAAAAATAGTTGCTGATGGTAAGTTAAATGAATAAAAACTTGATATTTACCACAGCAATAAATCATGATACATCTCAATTTGAAAACACTTTATATTCAGATTATTGTATAAAATCTTGGTCTGCTTGGTGTAGAAAAAATGACATTGACTTTCTTGTAATTGATGAACATGATGATAGATATAAATATCCTGTTTGGAATAAGGATATTATATTTGAAAGAGTGGGTGACCAATATGATAAGTTAGGTTATGTAGATAGTGACACTATGGTTCATTGGAATGCTCCTAATCCATTTGATTTGTACACCGATGAGTTTTGTTGGGTAAAAGATAATGGTAACTTAAGGTGGAATCATAATAGTATAAAAATATTTAATCAGTTTTACCCAAATCAAAAGTTAGATGTTTACGATTACTATAACTCTGGTGTTTATTTTTTTACTAAAAAACATAAGGTGATATTTGATTCTTTGATAGAGTTATATGAAAACAACAAAGATGATATAGATGGTGTGGCTAAAATGGGTGGTGGTAAAGTACAGACTATTTTAAATTTTGAGTTAAAGAAACAAGATATAAAGGTAAAAGAGTTACCAATAGTTTGGAATATGTTACATATGCACAAGAAAGAAATGTTTTCACATAACTGGCAAGATGGTGATGATAAGACACCATTTTTTATTAAGTATTCTAACATATGGCATTTTACTGGATTTGGAATAGAAGATAGAATAAATATTATGAAACAGACTTGGGATTTGGTTGGGGCTAACTATGAGTAAAAATATAGTTTTTATGATAAATGTTAAGACAGGTGCTGGTAAACCAGAATACGATATAAGTATTGAGAGTTGGAAAAGATGGTCTGATAAAAATGATGTTGAGTTATTTGTATTAGAAGAGCCAGTTCTTTCAATGGATGAAATGCACATTATATGGCAAAGATATTTTTTATTTGATATATTTGATGTTAATGATATAGAACCAAATCAGATTTTATTGGTTGACGCTGACACGATAGTTCATCCAGATTGTCCTAACTTTTTTAATGAAACAGAGGATAAGTATTGTTTGGTTCATGATGATGGTAGTTACGATTGGATACTTCGAGGGATGGAACACTATTCTAAATATGTTTTTAATCATGCTTGGTTTGATTTTTGGAAGTATGGAAATAGTGGTTTTCAGATTGTTAATAAAAAACATAGACCTTTTTTTGATTATATGAGAAACTTTTATTTTGATAATAAAGAAAACATTCAGGCAATACAATCTAACTTTGGGATAGGTACAGACCAAACACCTTTGAATTTTAATTTGACTTTACAAGATATCGATGTTAAATTACTTTCGTATAAATACAATATGACTTGTATGCCGAAGAAAGAAATATTAACAGAAGATATGTTACATACAAAACTTGGTTGGGTAATGCATTTCAATGGGTTACCTAATAAAGAAACAAGCGTTCCATATTGGATGGAAAAAACATTTAAGTATCTCTATGACTAAAGTATCAATAATCGGAATGGGTTATTGGGGCTCAAAAATATACAACGCCATAAAAGATGATGTTGAGATTGTAAAACCTGAAACGTCTGATTGGGTTGTCATATCTACGCCAAATGATTTACATTCTGAGCAAGTATCATATTGGTTAGATAGAGGCAAAAATGTTTTTTGTGAAAAACCTTTGTGTTTAGATTATAAATCAGCCGAATCTTTATATGATAAAGCCTTTGATAATGATCTTAAGTTATATGTAGATGATATTTTTATTTGGAGAAATGAGTTCTACAATGTTTCAGATTTTAAATGGAGTAAAGAAAATAACTTAAATTATTTAGAACGATTAGCATATCACCATTTTTACCTATGGGTTAGGAATAAGAAAATAGTGGTGGATGAGGTAATAAAGACTTCAGAGTATTCTTTTATTATCAAACTACAAAATGATATGTCTGCTACTTTTGATTATAACTCAAGTGAGTTTACGATACATCGTATTGGTGATAAAGATGTGTTACCAAGACCAGACAATCCATTGAAGAAAATGTTATTAGCTGTTTTTAGTGGAAATACATACAAGTATTTTAATAGAGATGTTACTTTGAATGCTACTTACTTGTTAGAAAAAGTTAGAAAAGTTATGTATCCAAAGGCGTTGGTTATAGGTGGTGGGATATTTGGTAGTACAGCTGCGGTATCTTTATCTAATAATGGATACCAAGTTGAGTTACATGAGAAACAGAAAGATATCATGAGGTGTGCTTCTTCAATAAATCAATATAGATTACATAAAGGATATCATTATCCGAGAAGTATAGAAACAGCAACAGAGTGTATAAAAGGATTGAAAACATTTAAAAGAAAATATAAACAATCAGTTTTAAATGGTGATATTGAACATTATTATTGTATTGCTTCAGAAGATTCTCTTGTTACTTCTGAGGAGTATTTAAGTTTTTTGAATAAGTGTAATCTTGATTATGAGATAGTAGATTCTATAAAAAATACAAGTTTAACTATAAAGGTAAAAGAAGAGTTATTTGATTCACAGGTATTGCAATCTTTGGTTAAGAAAAAGTTATCATCAAACAATGTAAAAGTTATAACTAACCATAAATCGACTATTAATGACATTAACAATTTTGATGTGGTTGTTAGTGCTACTTATTCTAACACGAATGAATACCTTGATAATAAAACACAATATCAGTTTGAGTTATGTGAAAAACCAGTTGTTAAGTTACCGATTGAATATAAAAATAAAAGTATCGTTATCATGGATGGTCCTTTTATGTGTTTAGATCCTTACGGAACGACAGACTATCATGTTTTGGGAAATGTGGTTCACGCTATTCATGAAACAAATATAGGAGTGAAACCTATTATTAAGAATGAGTTGTTAAAAGAGTACATCAATAATGGGATTATAAAAAATCCGTTAGTAACTAACATTGATAAGTTTATAAATACTGGTAAAAAGTTTTTTGATAAGTTTGAAGAGTTAGAACATATTGGTTCTATGTATACGATTAGAACTGTTCTAAAGGATAGAGAACATGACGATGCTAGACCAACTTTAGTTGGTAAAGATAATAAGATATACACACTTTTTTCTGGTAAAATAGATACTTGTGTAGATTCTTCGAACCATTTAATTGATACTATAATAAAGGATAGAAGCTAAGATGAAGTTAAGTAAAAGATATGTAATAGGAACACATGTAATGTGGTTTGAGATAGAAATGTATAAAGATTTTCTTGATGGATTAGAAAACTTATTAACAAACATTGATGAAAATAGTCTTTATAATGTTACAGTAGATATATGTTTTAACATGTCAGAAGTTATAGAAAAGATAGATACGAATAAAATAACAGCAGAACAATTAGAGCACAAGTTTAATGAAATGACACAATTGTTTTGGATGAAGTTAGGTGCGAGGTTAAAGGTAAATAAGCAAATAATAAAAAAAGATGAGTGTTACTTTCACACCGATTATAGAAGAGACTTAAACTATAACTATTGTAAAAAAGTAGATTATGTTATGTGGGGTGAAACAGATAGTTTCTTTCCCAAAGAAGCATTTCAAGTCATTGAAACATTAGCAAAATATACAGATGAACAAAATATACACAGATACTTACTAAGTTTTGCTGATAGAAAGATGTGGGATGCTAGTTGGGATCCTTTAGTTCATATTGATTACAGAGACGTTGTATTTGTAGACGATGATAAACAACATTTGAATCCTAACCAAGCAAAATCACCAATGTCAATTGAAAAGATGAATGAGATAAATGGTAAAACAGAAGAGTTTCAGTTTGGTTATATTCAATATCCAAAAATAAGTGGCGCTTGTCTTGTGTTATCAGCTGATTTAATAAAGAGTGGTGTGAACATACCATCGTGTATGATATATAATGATGATGAGGGGTTATCTATAATGTCTCAGAAGTTATTGGGACAAAACTATTTACAGTTTGTTTGTGAAAACATATTACATGTTCACGCTAGAAGACATCCACAAAAAAGAATGTATGTCAAAGATGAAAACAATGAACACTCTTTTATTGATAAGAAAAATAATAACTTTCAAGAGTTTTTGAAACTTTCTAAACACAACATTAATATATTACATACTGGTAAAGGAAAGTTTAAAGAGTATGAGGATTTTAAAAAAGTATTGGAGTCAAAATGAAAAGAGCATTAATAACAGGTATTAACGGAATGGATGGTAGTTACCTAGCCGATTTACTTTTAGAAAAAGGTTATGAAGTATATGGTATGGAACGCCGTTCATCGTCTAAGAATAGAACCAATACAGGTCATCTCGAAGGTAAAGTTACTTTCGTTAATGGTGATTTGACAGACCAAAACTCGTTGGTCAGATGTCTAAGAGAATCTAATCCTGATGAGGTCTATAACTTAGGAGCACAATCTTTCGTTGGGGAAAGTTGGAACACGCCAGAACAAACAAGTGATGTTAGTGGTATGGGATGTTTAAGAATGTTAGAAGCTATTAGAGAGTATGGTAAGGACATAAAGTTTTATCAGGCGTCTACATCTGAAATGTTCGGTAAGATGGTAGAGAATCCAGCGAATGAGAACACACCTTTCTATCCTCGTTCACCTTATGGAGTCGCTAAACTATATGCTCATTGGATGACAAAGAACTACAGAGAGTCTTACGATATGTTTAATGTTAGTGGTATTTTATTTAACCACGAATCAGAGAGACGAGGTATTGAGTTCGTAACTCGTAAGATTACGGATGGTGTTGCTCGTGTCCATTTAGGATATGAAGACCACATAAAATTGGGTAACTTAGATAGTAGAAGAGATTGGGGATATGCTCCTGATTATGTAGAGTGTATTTGGTTGATGTTACAACAAGATAAACCTGAGGACTTCGTAATAGCTACTGGAGTATCACATAGCATCAGAGACTTTTTAGATGTCGCTTTCGATTGTGTTGGTATAGATGATTGGAGTAACTATGTAGTACAAGATGAGAGGTTCATGAGACCTGCTGAGGTAGATGTTTTATGTGGAGACTCAACTAAAGCTCGTAAGGTTTTAGATTGGAAACCAAAAACTTCTTTTGAGGAAATGGTAAGGCGAATGGTTACTAAAGATGTAGGGTTGTTAAGTGACTACTAATTTAGTCGTAGCGATAGATGATTTACATCCTGAACAAGGGTGGGGATGTGAAGGTGATGAGTCTGTTTATTATTTAGAAAAACTTAATGAAGAGTTTGGTTGTAAGTTTACGTTGTTTATACCATCAAACTACCATAAAGAGTATCCTATCTCTGAGAATAAAGATTGGATAGATTTTTGGAAGAGTAAAGATTGGGTTGAACTATCATCACATGGTCACTTTCATTCTTGTGATAGAGATGATATAGGTGAGTGTGAGTTTTTTGAACTTGATACCGAAGATAAAGCAGAAGAAAGAATACAACAATGCTTGAGAGAATGGAAGAGTGTTGGACATAAACCGAAAGGCTGGAGAAATCCTGGTTGGTTAGCACACCCTAACGCCGTTTCTGTTGTAGGAAAGTATTTTGATTACGCTGCTATACATGAAGAACATAATCATGGAATACCGTGGAGTTGTAAAACATTCGTTGGTTGTGATGGAATAAACGAAACAGAAAATATTAGTCTTTACGATAATACTTTTATGTTTCAATCACATATAGCAGGCGATTGGAATAAAAATATTTGGAATGAAGAAAACTATAAAAACTTCAAAAATATCTTGGAATATTTAGCAAAAAGTTATATATTACGTTACTGTACTTTAGAGGAACTTTTAAATGAAAAATAAAAAAATATTAATAATAGGTGGTACTGGTGCTTTAGGTAAAACCTTAATCAAAAGATATTATAATGATAACGATATAATTGTTTTTTCAAGAGATGAACATAAACACTATCATTTACTAAAAGAGTATTCTGATGTGAAGTCTATAGTTGGAGATGTAAGAGATAAGGATTCTATTAATAATGCTTTAGTGAGATGTAATCCTGATGTCGTTATAAATACTGCTGCTTTAAAACATGTTCCTGTATGTGAAGATAATCCATATGAAAGTGTTAAGACTAATATTATAGGGCATCAGAACTTGATAGAGTGTGTTGCTTCCAATAAAATAAAGAGTTTAGTATTTGTTTCTACAGATAAAGCATGTAAACCGATTAACGTATATGGTATGTGTAAAGCCATAAGTGAACAATTATATCTTAACTTTGCTAGACAACAGACAGAAACAAAAGTTGTTACTGTGAGATATGGTAATGTTTTAGAATCAACTGGTTCGGTCATTCCTTACTTCAAAAGTTTATTAGAAAATCCTAACACAACTTACTTACCAATAACTCACTTTGACATGACTAGGTTTTTATTGACTTTAGAACAGGCAACTGATTTAATAGATTGGGCTTGTACTTACGATAAATCTCATGGTAAGATTGCTATACCAAAAGTCAAATCACTTAAAGTTACAGATATCGCTGATGTTTTAATAAAAAGTTATGACTTAGACATAGAGTTAAAAGAAATAGGAATAAGACCAGGTGAAAAATTACACGAAGAAATGGTTTCATCTGAAGAGTGGATGAAGACAGAAGAACTTGATAACTTTTTCTTAATAGGTTCTGATATTATCAACTCTGAACATCACTCTTACAATTCTTTAGATTATTTAATGGATAGTTCTGAAGCAAGTAACTTTTTAAATAAAAGTGGAGTTGTGTAGTGAAGGTATTAGTTTTAGGTCATCGTGGAATGTTAGGTAATGCTGTCTATAAACACCTATCTAACATACATATTGAAGTTGAAACAACAAAACATCGTTGGTCTAAAGAAGGTTTTTTTAGAGATGTCATTAGTTTCAATGGTGATTATGTGATAAATTGTATAGGTGCCATTCCACAAAAAACTAATGATTTTTCTATCAACTATGATTTACCTATTTGGTTAGATAAAAATGTTAATGGTAAAGTCGTACATCCGGGAACAGATTGTGAGATGGATAATGATGAGTATGGAATCTCAAAAGTAAAAGCTTCTGATTATATTAAAAATAATGGAGAGAAGACTAAAATAATAAAGACATCTATAATAGGTCATGAACTAAAAAGTGCTGATAGTTTATTAGATTGGTTTTTAACTACCGAAGGAGTAGTATCTGGTTATACAAATGCTATGTGGAATGGAAACACTACTTTAGAGTGGACTAAAACTTGTGTTGATTTGATTAATAATTGGGACTCATATGAAACTGAAAATATCATACAATCTGATTGTATATCAAAGTATGATTTATTACTGAAGATAAAAAATGTTTATGGTGGAAATGTTATTCGAGTTGATAAAGATGATAGACTTATGCCTAATAAATGCTTAACAGGTGGGATAGAAAAAAAATCAATAGACATACAACTAAAGGAACTTAAGGAATTTTATGGTTATTGATGTTCATCCTGAGTTTGGATATGAGTTGGTTTGTTCTATTCCTTGGGCTTATTGGTTACATAAAACAGGAGAACCAGTAAAGGTAATAACTTGTAAGGGTATGAAACCTTTTTATTATTTCTGCGATGAGGTAGAAGAGAAATATACTTTTAGGAGTATAGATAACCTCAACAATGGTGTTCAGAATTTACCTAATGGTTGGATACACCATAATGCTGAAGCTGTTTTTGGTAAAGATTATAGTGAACTTACCGAAAATGAAAAGATAGAAGCTAATGGTTGGTTAGATTATAGAGAATGGACACCACCACCTTATAGAACTTTTTATAGAGACGAATCATTAGATTTACCTGATAAGTTTATAGTCATACAAAATAGGTACAACTTAGAACATGGTGAAGAGCCAATAGGATATTTTGACATACCAGCATTATATGAAATATTTAATTATCTAACAGAAAAAGGTTATTCTGTTATTTATAAAAGACCAAAAAATACAGAGTTCACAAACGATCCTAATGAGTTAAAAGGATTAGATATATCAGCTAATGTAGATGGACAAGGTGTTATAACAGATTTCGATTTATGTGGTTATTATGAAAATGTTTACTTGATTGATGATGTGATAAAAGACATAGGTAAAAGTTACAATGAATCTCAATTAAATATTTTTAGTAGGGCTGATGGGTTTATATCTATGGGTGGTGGTTCAAGTTGTTTTAGTGCTTATTTTGAAAAGCCAGTTATAATCTATGTTAACACATCTGGTGATATAAGACCAGGATATTTTGATGGTAATAGTTATTTCAAGAAGTTATCAAATGCTCCTATTTATCCTGTTATTGATAAGAAAGACGATATCATCAAAAGAGGTTACAGAGATTACAATGGTGTTTATCAAAACCTAAAAGAGATTTTTTAATATGAAAGTAGTATTTTTTTCAGAGAGTCAAGTTAATGGTAAGATACCAAGAGATTTTGATAATGCTAGAACAGAGTATGCTTGGATGATGGCTTTAGACGCTCCACATTACAACATAAATAATATACCAAATGAGAAGTTTGATTTGGGTATTATAATAATACCAAAGAATAATCCAAACATAGATTTAGATTCATTCAGAGAATGTTGTGACAAGGTTGCAGTAATGCAGGAAGGGCCACATTGGTTCTTCCAAGACTATTCTGTATCACAACAATTTCATTATTTTAATTTACTAATGAGTGCAGATTGGGTTTATTGTCACAACGAAAGCGACGTTCAGTATTTTTTAGGACTTGGTTGTAAAGACATCAGAGTAATGAGGAGTCTTATGATACCTGAAGGATTAGTACCAAGAAGTGAATG
>MDSW01160491.1_pt1 | contig 13930 bp, 6 predicted proteins | sample 811171 | NCBI WGS metagenome assembly MDSW01 (sample SAMN05326641, study PRJNA326480) | marine metagenome | isolation source: seawater | place: Atlantic Ocean: North West | collected 2012 | reverse complement strand
GGGGAGGGCGCGGGCGGCGGGGGGGGGGCGGGGGTCTTCGCGGTGAGCGGCGGAAGATGAGCGACCTATACGATACATCGCGCGACGAATGTGACGAAGGAGGTGGGTCCGTCGTCGAAAAGAAAAAACACTCGAGTGAGCCCCCCTCCTTCGCACCCTCGCTCGCCCCCCTCCTTCGCACCCCCCCTCCCCTCCCCCTTCGTATCCCTTCGTATCATCCCTCGTATGATATCATCGTCACGCGAGGTAGTTGTACACCTGCGGGTTGGCTCGGTCGCGCTCGAGGTACTCGCGCTCGATGAGGCTCTCGATTCTCTTTTTGAGATCGGCTGGTTTGGCGTGGAACTTGCGCAGGTTTTTGAGAATCTCCCCCACCAGGAGTTGATGCGCGAGGCTCTTCCGCGTCTTCATCACGCGCACGATGGCGGCGTCGATCTGGTGCTGCCTGTCCTGGAACACGCGCTCGTTCGTCTTCTCGTTCTCCTCCTTGGTCTCCCTCTGTTGAATCGCGTTCACCTTGACCCGGAAGAGCTTCTCGTCGAAGTGCGCGTCGTTCACCTCGAACGCGTCCTCGTCCCCCACCTCCCGCCCCCGCGGCTCCTTGGATAACACCCGCACCTTTCCGCACGCCAGGCTCTGGAGCGTCCTCCGGAGCTCCTTCTCCTCCATCCCCAGCGCGTCCCTGATCTCCGCGAACGTCAGGCGGTCGACGCCGTCGTCGTTGAAGAGCATCAGAACCGCGGCTTGAAACGTCGAAACCACCAATTCCTTGGCGCCGCACTTGGGAAACGCTCGGCGAAGCACGCAGTGCCCGAGCGCGTTCTGCCACGCCAAGCGCCGGCCGCCGTGCTTAGTGCCGTAGTACTCGGCGAACGCGCGCTGGTACGCGTCGAACTCGCGCGGCAGATTGAGCTCCGAGGGGGGGTACGTGGGCCAGTACCCCGCGGTCAGCACCGTCACGCGGAGCTCCGGAGGCGAGGACGATCCGGAGGCGCCGGAGGATGATCCGTTCGCCCCCCTCGCGTTCGCCACCGTCGCCGCGATCTCGGACCCCTCCCGGCGCATCTCCGCGTCGAACCCGCGCATGACGTCTCGGCTCAGGTCGACGTCCTTGAACATCCCCTCGAGCTTCGTCGTGAACTGCGACCCGCACTCCGCCTTGAGCCGCGCGATCACCGCCTTCTCGGCGTCCGTCGACGCGCTCTTCCCGAGCAACAGGCGCTTCGCAAGATCCTTCTTGTAAAACGCCTCGAACACGTCCTTCCCGTCGATGTACCGGAACAGCGCCAAGACGCCGTCCAACTTCGCGGAGAGAACGCCGCCCGAAGCGTTCGTCGTCGGCACGAACGAAGCCGATAGAGTATCGGGTCCGAGCGGTTCGTCGACGGGAGGACCGACGACGTCGGCGCGCCCCCCGGGACGCGAGCGGAGTTCGGCGTCGATCGTCTTCGCGACGAGCTCGGCGAAGCGACCGCCGCGCGCGTTCACGAACGACGCGAACGACTCCTTCAGCGCGTCCGCGAACATCCCGACGCCGTTCGCGCGATCGTTCGCGGAGTCGTCGGCGGAAGATGCAGCGCCCGAAACCCCCCTCGCGTTCGCGTTCGCGTCGCGCTCGGCGCCGCCGCCGCCCGGCGAGGTAGACGCGCCGCCCGATTCGCGCGCCGCCGCCGAATCCTTACCACCCGAAAAAATCTCCTCCCCCGATGACGCGCCCCGCTCCTCCTGGCCCCGCGCCCAGTTCCTCACCATCGCGTCCGCGTCGCGCTTGAGCGCCATCACGTTGGCGACCATGTCCTTGTCCCCCTCCTCGTCCTTGACGATTCGGTCCCCGCGGCGCTTCAGGTGCGCGGCGAACGCGTCCCGAAGCGCCTCCGTCTTTCCCACCTCCCGCGCGAGTCGAAGCGCCGAGCGAAGGGTCCCGCGCGACGACGCGCGCGCGCCTTCGCCGCCCTGGCCGCCGCCCTGGCCGCCGCGACGAAAGAACCCGTCCGCCTCGGCCATGGCGTCGAATCCCGCGTCGGACGCGAGGACGCGCTCGGCGTGTTTGGCGACGAGCTCCGCCTCGACGCACCGGCGCAGCCGTTCGCTCGTCGACGGCTCCAGGCACTGCTCGCCTCTCGCGCGCTCCTCCCTCAGGCGCGTCTCGCAGTGCCTCAGGTACGCGGCGGGACCGTCGAACGCCCCGGCGCGCGCGGATTCGGCGGCGTTGGACGACGACGCGGCCTCCCACAGGCTGAGGCTCCGCTCGCCCTCGGCGGAGTAAAACGCGCGACTCGACTCGACCAGCGGCGCCTCGAGGACGTCGCGGTACGCGCCCATCGCCGATAACGCGCGCGAGACGCGCCTGAGCGTCGCGCGGGACGCCGCGGGCGGCTCCCCCGCGCGCTCCTTCGCGACGCACGCGAGGAACCCCCGCGACGTCTTGTCCAGCAACGGCGCGAGCGATTTTAATTTTTTTTCCCCGGGCGACGTTGGAGTACGACGCGCGGCGCCGCCGTTGTCGTCGCGAGAGGCGTCGCGTTCGAGCTCGGCGCGGAACAGGGCGACGCCGAGGTCCCAGATCGAGCGCGGGGGTCCCGGTTCGGACTCGGCGGCGGCGCTCGAGGAGGTGGCGTGCCTGTTCGTCGTCGTCGCCTCGAAGACGGCGTCCGGGGATCGGTCGAGGTAGAGGAAGACGCTTCGCACCGTCGCCGTCGCGTCGCAGTGTTCCTCCCAGCACCGCTCGAAGCGCTCGACGAAGAGCGCCGGGTCCCCCGGGCACGCGCCTCGCCGGAGCGTTCGGTCGACGCGCGATCGGACGCACTCGGCGAGCTTCGCGGCGAGCTTTACGCGCAGCTCCGCGGCGCGTCCGTGCAGGCACGCGTCCTGGACGAGGCGGTAGAGGGTTTCGAACGCGTCGTCGACGGGGCGCGAGGCGTGCGCGGCGTCGATCGCCGCCTCCAGGCGCGACCACGCGCCGGCGAAGAAATCGGGAGGGAGCGAGGGGCGCTTCGCGAACGGGCGGATCGTGAGCTTGCGCGCGGGGGGGGCGCCGCCCCGGGCGGACGCGCCCGCGCCAGGGGCGCCGCGGCGCATCGGGAGCGGCGGACGAAGCGGCGCCTGCTGGGCGCTGCTTCTTCAAAAAGCGACGACGACGACGACGACGGGTCGCGCCGGCGCGCGACGGATCCGAGGAGCGAGGCGCGCGCGTCCCGCGACCGCGCGAACCGTCCGCCCGTGAACGCCGATCGCGACGGGGCGAGGCGAGGGGTTGGATCGCGGCGCGCGCGCGACCCGAACCGCGACCCGAGGGGGGCGCCGGGAGGCGCGCGAGGGGTGTGGCGCGACACGAGGGCAACGGGGCGACCGAGGCGAAGAAACAACGTGTAGACCACACACGCGGGTGTTTCCGCACGGACCGCGACGGTTCGAAGGCGGCAACGAACGGAAGATCCGCGAACGAACCTTGGCGCGAGGGGAACTTTCGGTCGCTCGCAACGGTCGTCCGCGGCGCACAAACGCCCGCGCGCCCTCCCGCATGAGCCGCCCCGCGAGCGCGGCGCCTTCGCGCGCCGCGAGGGCGTCCGCCGCGCCCTCCGAGGAGGCGAACGTCAAGGTCATCCTCCGATGCAGGCGCGTCGCGTGCCCCCGCCGTCGCGCGCCCCGCTCGCGATCGCTCCGCGCGTCGCGACGCGTCATCCGTCGTCGCGTCTTCCGAGAGGATCGCACCTGGATCACGTCCGCCTCCCCCCCCCTCGACGGACGGCATCCCACTCCTCCCCCCCCCGCGACGCGCTCACCCCGCGCCCTCTCCCTCCTCCCCCCTCTTCCCCCGTACGTACGTCGTCACCACCACCAGGCCCATGAACGACTCCGAGCGTTCGAGCGGCGCCTCTGAGACGGTCCAGTGTCGCGACGCGCTCGGCGAGTGCGTCGTCTCGCAGTCCGTCGCCGGCCGCCCCGTGGAGAAGACGTACGCGTTCGACCGCGTCTTCGGCCCCGCGGCGTCGCAGGCGGAGGTGTACGACGAGGCGGTGCGCCCGGTCGTGGACGAGGTCCTGCGCGGGTTCAACTGCACGATCTTCGCGTACGGCCAGACCGGCACGGGCAAGACGTACACCATGGAGGGCGGCGACGGGTTCGCGGCGAGCGCGAGAAACGCGTCGCCGCCCGAATCCGCGGGGATCGTCCCCAGGGCCGTGTCCCAAATATTCGACCACCTCCGGGCGGAGGCGCAGGAGTTCTCGGTCAAGTTCACCTTCCTCGAGCTGTACAACGAGGAGATCACCGACCTCCTCGCGGAGCCGAGCGGCGGTCATCTTCATAACAACCCGGAGGCGGGAAACCCGACGGGAGGCGGGCCATCGTCCGACGAGACCGCCGCCGCGTCGTCGGTAAGCAGCTCGTTCGCGCCCGCGTCCCAGGGCGCTTCGCGCTCGGCGCACCACGCGCTCATGGAGGACGGCCGCGGCGGCGTCTCTGTTCGAAACCTCGAGGAGGCGGAGGCTCGGACGCCTGGCGAGATCTTCGCGCGCCTCGCGCGCGGCGTCGGGCGAAGGCGCACCGCCGAGACCCTCTGCAACGCGCACTCCAGCCGCTCGCACTCCGTCTTCACGCTCACCGTCCGCGCCAAGACGACGAGCGAGGAGGGAGAGGACCTCGCGGTCGTGGGGAAGCTGAACCTGGTGGATCTCGCCGGGTCCGAGAACGTCGGGCGCTCGGGCGCGAACAAATCCGAGATTCGATCGCGGGAGGCGGGCGAGATCAACAAGTCGCTGCTCACCCTCGGCCGCGTCATCGCCGCCCTGGTCAAAGAAGGCGTCCATTCGGCGCACGTTCCGTACAGGGACTCGAAGCTCACGCGGCTTCTCCGGGACGCCCTTGGCGGTCGTTCGAAGACGTGCGTGGTCGCCACGGTGAGCCCGAGCGCCCTGTGCGCCGAGGAGACGGGGAGCACGCTGGAGTACGCGCTCAGGGCGAAGCGCATCAGGAACAGGCCCGAGGTGTGCGCCAAGGTGACCAGGACGGCGCTCGTGAAGGACCTCCAGTCTCAACTCGAGCGGGCCCGGGGCGACCTCAAAGCCGCGTGGGAGAAGAACGGGGTGTACAAGTCCAAGGCGAGCCACGAGGCGGACGAGGCGGAGCGCGCGAGGATGCGGGAGAGCCTCGCGGCGCTCGAGGAGGAGGTGCGGGCGCTCGGGGTGAGGGTCGCGGACGAAACCGCCGCGGGGGACGCCGCGCGAGAGGCGCTAAAGGAGGCGACGGAGGAGGCGCGCGTCGCCGATACGCGCGCGGAGGAGGCGGAGGCTCGCGCGAAAAAAGCCGACGAAACGTCGGAGGCGCTTCGGGTCGAACTGAACGCCTCGACCCTCGAACGCCTCGAGCTCGCGCACCTCGCGGACGCGTTCGAGGCGGCGCAGTCGGCGCTCGCGAAGCGCCTCGAGGCGGCCTCCGCGGCGCTCGCGCTCGAGACGGCGGCTTTGGAGCGATGGCGCGAGGAGGCTTCGCGTCTGCGCGCCGCCGACGCGAAGACCCGCGCAGACCGCGCCGAGGAGCTCGCGCGGATCGCCGAGGAACGGCTCGGCGCGATCGCGGACGCGCTGGAGCGCGACCGGGAGCGGGCGAAGGAGGCGGAGGCGTCACGAGCGACCGACGCGGCGTCGCGAGCGACGGACGCGGCGAGGCGAGCGGCGAGAGAAGTGGCGACGGCGCGTCGCGACGCGGAGCGGGCGCGCGTCGAGCGCCTCCGAGTAGAAACGCGCAAAAACCGCGAGGCGGCGGAGGCGAAGGTCAGGGCGCTCTTCGAGGCGTTCGCGAAGAGCGCGGAGGCGGCGTGCGATGCTGCGATCGAGGAGACGGAGGCGGTCGGTGACCGAGGGATGGTCGAGGAGGGGGCCGGTGACGACGGCGGGGACCCAATCGCGTCTGCGGTGGCGCGCGAGCTTCGAGCGACTTTTTCGCGCGACGACGAGGGGGCGCTCGGGGCGGCGGAGGACGGCGCGAAGGAGGAGACGGCGCGCCTCCGCGCGGACCTCGCGACCCGCGGCGCGATGATTCGAGCCTCGAAGTTGAGCCTCGACGGTCTCGACCCCGACGGCGCGTGCGGCGACGACGACGCGAAGGACTCGAAGGCGGCGGCGGGATCCGAGGAGGCGTCCGACATCGCCGAGCTGCTCGTCGATCGCGACGCAACGCTGGCCGCGTTCAGGAAGCGCCGGCGCGAGGCGGACCCCTCCGACTCGGCGGACGCGACGGAACCGAAATCGCCGAGATCGGGGGAGGGGTCCGGAGGCGCGGGGGAGGAGGCGGAGGCGGAGGCGGAGGAGGCGCCGGAGAAGGGAGTTGGGACGGAGGTTGATGCGTCGGCGGCGGCGACGCTTCGGTCGGCGGAGGCCGTCGGCGTCGGCGCGGAGGCTGCGGCGGCGGTGACGCGGCGCGGGGGGGCGAGGACGAGGGGGGGCGCGAAGGCGACGGGGATCCCGCGAGCGCCGCTCGAGGCGGTCGAGAACCGGTGAGCGGGGAGCGGGCGGGACCGCGAGCGGGCGGTCCGCGTCTCCCGGGAAACGTTTGCATCTCGTGAAACAAACGCGTCGCGACGAGTGCATTCTCGAACTACGGCGCGTCGTAAACGGTCGCGGCGCGCGCATCTCACACCGACAGGTGGATGGATTCTCACGTCGTGCGGCTCGGCGGGTCGGTGTCTCGTCCGATCGACGCGCACGACTCCTCGCACTGCTTATCCAGTCAGAAATAAACGTCCAAATCGCACAAAATCGCTACGCTCTATAGAGCTCTACCCTTTCATTCTTCCCTGTCGGTCCTCCTTGGCGCGAATCGAGTCTCGCGCTCCTCGTCGCTCCGGGCCGGGCGGTCGCCCCCTCGTCGGGTCACACGCCGACCGCGCGTCTTCGCCCCCCCCCGCCCTCGCTCTCGAACCGGAGCGGGGTTCGTTCACTCCGCGGCGACCCTCGCGCGCGGCCCGGCGTCGGCGCGTCTCTCGAAAGCTCTCTTCTCCCCGCGCGGAAAAAGGCGCGTTTTTCCTCCTCGGACGCTCCTCGTCGGTTCCCAGCGCTCGTCGCGCGCGTCCGGGATGGGCGCGAAGAAGGCGGAGGCGGAGCTGGGCTCCTTCGACTGCGTGCACAGCGAGTCCGGCAAGGCCCCGAGCGTGGGCAAGCTCTCGGTCTTCAAGACGTCCCTGGTGTTTAAGTCGCAGACGTTCGGGCTCGGCGAGGCGACGGCCATCTCCGTCAAGCGCAAAGATCTCGACGCGCTGGACGCGACGAGCTCCCTGACGCTCAAGATCCAGCACAAGAAGACGCGCGTGCTGGAGCTTCAGTTCGCCAAGTCCCGCGCCCCCTTCGCGCTCATCTCCGACCAGTGGCGCCTGAAGCCCACGGACCGGGAGGGGTTCGCGGTGAAGCCCGAGAAGTCCGGCGCGGGGGATGGCGAGAAGACGCGTCGCAAAGATTACGATCTCGCCTCCCCCGCGGGCGCGGTCGAGTACGCCAAGGACCTCTGCGTCGAGACGTACGAGAAGTACAACGCGAAGCTCAAGGACGCTCTGGTGACCGCCTCGCGTCTCGGCGGCGTCCCGATCCCGCCCACCCCCAAGCTCCCGACGATCGATTGCGAGGACGTCGTCTCGAAGTGTCTCTTCGTCAAGGTGAAGAGCGCGGTGGATTTGCTCGCCATGGACGGCGACACCTCCGACCCGTTCGTCGTCGTTCGGTACCGCGGCTCGGAGGCGCAGAGCACGACGAAGCCGGAGACGCTGAACCCGACGTGGGACGAGGTGTTCACGTTTCGAACCCCGCCGGGTCGGGACGAGTTGGACGAGACGGACGAGGTTGAGCTCTTCGTGTACGATCGCGACTTCGGCGGGTTGAACGACTTCATCGGGTACGCGCGGGTGGATCTGCGCGGCGTCGCCATCACCACCAGCGCCGACGCCGCCCGCGCGTACTACAGCCCCGAGGCGTGGAACCAGAGCGACGACGAGACGCGGAAGCGGCGCGAGTGGCTGGACCTCGGCCCCATGCCTAAGGAGGAGGACGTTTCTTTTTTCGACGCGAACCATCTCAAGGAGAAGTTGATGTTTTGGGAGGGCGAGCGCGCGTTCACGGGCCGGGTCGAGGTGGAGACGTGGATGGGGAACCGCCACGACCACGAGTTCAGGGTCGCGGGCGTCCCCGCGGTGAAGACCGTGGACGAGGACGCGGAGAAGAAGGTGGCGCACTACGTCGACCCGGTGACGGCGCTGATCCGGGTGGAGGTGAAGAGGGGGCGGAACGTGATGGACCTCGACGGCGACGGCGGCTCGGACCCGTACTGCGAGGTCGCGCTGGTGGACCCGAAGGGCGTCAAGCCCGAGCAGTCCCAGAGCACGCACTACATCGACGACACGATGACGCCCGAGTGGGATCGAACCTTCAACTTCATCCTCGCGAAGCCGTACGAGGACGAGCTCGTCCTGCGCGTGTACGATTACGACGGCGCGACGAGCTTCGACGATTTGATCGGGCAGGTGAAGATTCCCGTCTCCAAGCTCAAGGTGGACAGCTCGCGGAGAAAAGCCACGGCCAAGAGCGCGAGCGCGAAGGGGGGTTCGAAAGTCTCGGAGGAGGGAACAGTTGTTGGCGACGCCGCCTCCTCCTACTCGCCTCCCGCGGAGGAGTGGATGACGCTTCTGGATAAGGAGGGGAACGAGAAGGACGCCGAGGGCACGCCGTACGGCGAGATTCTCGTCAAGGCGTACCTCGACGAGGAGTACTTCGAGCACCTCCACGGCGGCGACGCCAAGGGCGAGGTCGGGAAGCTCGCGGTGGACGTCGTGCGCGTGCTGGACCTCCCGAAGCCCACCACCACGTTCTGCGTCGTGAAGATCGGCCCCTACTGGACGAGACTCCCCAACGTCGACGAGAGCGCCGAGCCCCGGTGGAACCAGAGGCTCCTGTACCCCGTGTTCGAACCCGCGGCGTGCGTCACCGTGGCGGTGTTCGAGGGCGCCGCGGGGTCGTGCCAGTTTCTCGGCAGGGTCAAGCTCCAGCTCTCGACGATGGAGGACGGGGTTCGGTACGCGGGGACGTTTCAGCTGATTCACCGCGAGCCGGCGTCGGGGGAGGTGCGAAGGACGTGCCGGCTCGAGTGCGGGATCCGGTTCGACTACGGCCCGGGGGGCAAGGCGATCGCGGCGAAATACATGGAGCCCCTGCTTCCCGAGAAGTGGTACACGAACCCGATGGCGGACGAGGAGAAGGAGAAGGTGATCAAGGCGCACAAGGAGATGCTCGTCCAGCGCCTGGCGATCGCGTCGCCGCCGCTGAGCGACGCGGTTTCCAAACAACTCCTGGAATTCGCCAAGCACGAGGTGAACGTCGGGTCCATCAAGAGCAGCATCGCGAGGATCCAGCGCCTCGTCGCGGGCGTCGACAAGATCACCGCCGCGATCGCGTACGCCCTGAGCTGGGACTCCGTCGTCATCACCGCGCTCGCCCAGGCGTGGATCGTGTACCTGGTGTACTACCCGAACATGCTCGCGCCGTCGGTGCTGCTCGCGATCGCGCTGTATTCCCTGGCGCTGTTCCCGGGAAGGTACCAGCGCGTGCTGGAGCGCATGGAGGCGGACGAGTGGCTGAGCCAGGGCCTCCCCTTCGCGCCCGAGAGCGAGGAGGAGGAGCGCATGCGCAAGGAGCGCGAGGAGAAGAGGAGGAAGGAGGAGGAGGAGGAGCAAAAACGGCTCGAGGAGGAACGGAAGGAGCTCGAGAGTTTGAACGCGGAGGAGCGCGCGGCGCGGGAGGAGCAGGAGAAGATCGTCGCGGAGAAGCGGAAAGCCGCGGAGGCGGCCGCGGCGGCCAAGGCGGAGGCGGAGAAGCCCAAGGAGGCGTTCTCGTGGGAGTCCCTCAACCCGCTCGCGGCGCTGCAGAAGCAGATGGACGAGGTGTTCGCGATGATCACGATGTCGCAGACGATTCTGGACGAGGCGGCGGGCGCGGCGGAGCGACTCGCCGGCGTCCTCTCGTGGGAGGAGCCCAGGGTCACCGCCGGGTTCGTGATGCTCCTGTTGATCGGCTCGTGGGCGCTGATTTACGTCGAGATCGTGACCAGGTTCTTCGTCAAGTTCGTCCTGGGCGTCGTCGTGAAGACGGTGTTCAAGATCATCTCCCCGGCGGCGATGAAGTTCGGCGTCTCCGCGGGGATCCTCTTCGCGATGCGCCACCCCGCCATCCTCCCGGACGAGAAGACCAAGGCGGTGCAGGAGGCGAAGGAGAGGGCGAGGAAGGAGAGGGAGCGCGCGAAGGAGCTGGCGGAGAGCGGCGACGAGGCGGACGAGGCCGCCGCGCCGCCGCCGCCGCCGCCCGCGGCGCCGACCCCGCCCCTCGCGCCCCTCAACGTCTTCTTCAGAATGCCCACCCAGAGCGAGAGGATTCTCTGACGCGGTATATAACGAGCACTACATCGCGAACGAACCGACCAAGGCGTCGTTTCATACGTACACGGGAGAGTATATCATATATGCAGACGGTCGAACGAAATGGTCGGGCCACTCGAACGACCTTCGCGTCGCTCACGCGCGTCCGAACGCCCTTCGCGTCGCTCGCGCCCGAATCGCGCTCGAATCCTTCCGAAAAACGTCGCGCGGCGAAAAAAAAAAACCATAACCGGGCTTCGAACCCTCCGCCTACGCGTCGTCGGCGGCGGTCGTCCGCGACTCTCCCTCGGCGTCCCGCCTCGCCGCCTCGAGCGCCTCGAGCGCTCCCCCGCGGGTCCCGGGATCCCCGCCGGGCCCGACCCGCGGGGGCCGCGCCTCGCGCCTCGCGCCCCCCCCGAGCGCGTCGTCGTCCGCCGCCCAAGGATTCAAGCTCGGGCTCGGCGCCGACGCGCTCGTCGCCGCGGCGCTCGAGGGAGCGTCGTCGCGCGAGGGGCTCAGGCTCCGCGCGCTCGGGTCCGGGCTCGTCGCCGGGCTTCCGCCGCTCCTCCCGCTCAGACGGCTCAGCGTCGCGTTCGATCCGGACCCGCTCAGCGCGCCCAGCCGACCGCCCCCGCGGAGGCTCCCGCTCGGGCTCCGAACGATCCGCCTCGGCGAATCCCTCCGATCGAGGTGGTCTTCCGATCCTCCGACCGAAGACCGGGGAGCGTCTTCGCCTCCCGCCGCGCGGCGACCCCGACCCTCCTCATCATCCTCATCATCATCCTCCTCCTCGCGCGCCGCCGCCGCCTCGGCCGCCGCCGCCGCCGCCGCCGCCGTCGCTTCTCTCCTCGCGCGCACCTCCCGCTCGTTCGTCTCGACGCCGACGGAGCCGAACGAAAACGACCCCGTCGGGTTGATCACGTACAAGCCGTACATGAACCCGCGGACGACGGATCCCCCCGCGCTGCTCTCGGGCTTGCCGCTGCCCTCGTCCGGATGATGATGCCCGCGCGCCGCCTCCATGCGCGTCCAGGGGTTGTTCTCGTGCGCCTCCCGGGCGCGCCGCCGACGTTCCTCCCGCCACCAGCTCCTGGCGCACTGCATCACGCACACGAAGAGGAAGATGATCACCACCGCGCCGAGGGCGATGCCCGACGCGACGTCGCGCTGGACGCCGCGGGCGCCTGCGTCGCGAGACGCCGCCGGGTCGCCGCGAGGGACCAAGCCCGCGGAACCCGACGCGTCGTCCGAGCGGTAGCCCGTGTAGTTCTGCGAGATTAAGGGGTTTCGTGTTCATGGGGAGCGGAGCGTCGGTCGATCGTTTTTCGGTCAGCGACCAATAACGACGAGCGCGTTCGGCGCGAACGCGTGGCGGAACGAGAAAAGGACGGGGGGGGGGATCGATCGGGGTGCGGTCGGACGGTCGGCGAGGGTCCACCGAGGGGGGCGGGGCGAGGGCGGGGTGGAGGGGCGTTCGGGAGGCGCGAGGCGCGCGTCGCGGGGTCGCGCGCGACGACGCCTTCGGGAACGAACGACGCGAAGGACGCGACGCGGGCGTTCGTTCGCGTCGTCGTTTTTTTAACGACCGGGGACGAATGCGCGGGACGACGACGCGAAGGCGCGCCTGGGCGTATCGCCGGGGTCTCGCGCGCGCGTCTCGGGTCACGCACCGGGTCGCACGCTCGCAGGTACCTCCCCTGTTCCCTCGCCTCGTCGCACGGGCACGTCGCGAGGTCCGCCTCGCCGTAGCCCGCGGTGACGTACTGCGCCCAGGAGTAACACGCCGCGTCAGCCACCTCCGCCGCGGGCGGCGACGGGGTGGCGCTCGACGCCGCGCCGGGCGGGGACATATCGCGGGATGGTCCGGTCCGGGGGCGGGGGCGACGGCGCGCCGACCGGTCCGTCCGGAGAGCGCCCGCGCGCGGCTTCTCGCGCGCGATGTGCCGAGAGCGCGCGCGCGGTGTGCGCCGGCTCGCGCCCCGCCGCCGCGACGGACGACGATGCGTTGTCGAGGCCAGGCGGGGACAAAAGGAAAAAAATCTTCGCGCGTCGTCGCGGAAGATTCGCCCCGTCGGCGTCATCGCGCGACGCGCATTCGCCCGGTCGCTCGAGTCGCGAACCGTCGAACCGGGCGCGACCCGCTCGATCGGTCCTCGAGACGCGTCTCGGGTTTCAAAAACGCGCGTCGCGCGATCGATCGCGATTCTCGCGAAACCGATTCCCGGTTTGGGCTTCCCGGTTTTGACCGACCGCGCCGCGCGAATCGCGAGCGCGCAAACGGACGCGGTGGCAGTGTCGAACAAATCTTCCGCACGCAGAGAGAGTATTAGTGATGGGCTCGCGACGCGCGCGGCGGTTTTATTTTTTTTGGCATCTGCATTCCCGTTCCGAGAATTCCTTCAGATCGACGGTACGCGAGTTTTAAACCGCACCAGATTACGGCGGAGATGATTTCGTTCACGCCGCCTCGTCGCTGGTGCGTCTGGTGTGCGGAATTGTAATACGCGCGATGATGGGTGGGATTTTTGGCACTCGCGCGTTCGTTGCCAAACACACCTAAAATTCGCTCCCTCCCGCTCTCGTCCCCATCTCAAACCAACAATCGATCATTTGTCGAGGTTTTCCGCGCGGCTCCCCCCGCGCGATTTCGCTTCGGTCCGCGCACCACCCCGAGGGGCCGCCGGGACGCGCGGCGTCTCGCGACGCACTGCGACCCGCGCGTCCCGACCCGCGTTCGTCTCGATCGCACCTCGCGCGAGGGCAGGTCGGGCGCGCGCGGCGGATCGCGCGAGGAGGGCACCGTCCGCTTCGTCGTCGGCCGTCGGGGGGTGGATAGCGCGGCGCCGCGGTCGTCTCGCGCGTCGTCGGGCGGGAGGCGGGGAAAACCTCGGGCGCGGCTCTCGACGCCCGCCCGCGCGCTCCCGGGACGGCGCGATGGCGGCGAACGAGCCCCTCGGGAAGCTCGAGTGGAACTTCAGCCAGGTCTTCGGCGAGCGCACGCCCGGGGAGGAGGTGCAGGACGGTGCGTTCGAGAGCCGCGGCGCCGCGCGCAGCGCGCGTTGGCGTGTTTTCTCCTTCTCCCTCGCGATCGCGGACGCGCGCGCCCTTCCCCCCCCCGCGTCTCCGTCGCGCGCGCGCGCGGCGATCGCGCCGCCCGCGCCGCGAGGCGCCCGCTCCGCGCCCCCGACCCCTAGGAACCCCGGGGACCGCGCGTCGCGCCCCGCGCTCCCGCCCCCCCCGGGACGGACCTGCGCGCGATCGATCCCGCCGGGACGACCGCGCGCGCACGCCGCCGCCCCCGCGACCGCTCAGAGCGCGCGTCGCGCGGTCAAACGAAACGAGGCCCCGAGTCATCCTTGGGGTCGGTTTTTGGGGGAAAACCGTTCGGGCGCTCGTCGTCGTTCGGGTCCCCGAAGCGTCCTCTCGTCGCGGCCGCCCTCCTTCGTTCGCCTCCCTTAAAAAAAACGCGCCCAGACCCTCACCCCCTCCCCCTAAACCCCCCCTCCCTCCCGCCGCGCGCCTCTCTTCTTCGCCATCTTC
>MDSW01022299.1_pt1 | contig 13930 bp, 15 predicted proteins | sample 811171 | NCBI WGS metagenome assembly MDSW01 (sample SAMN05326641, study PRJNA326480) | marine metagenome | isolation source: seawater | place: Atlantic Ocean: North West | collected 2012 | reverse complement strand
GACAGGGGGAATGACTCGATGGTTCCTCAGAAGATTCGAAAGTCTTGCTGCCATCGAAACAGAAATCAGAGCAGCAGGGGAAATAGGCATGAAGCCATCTGGAATCCCTCAATCGGAGATGCGGTCTTGGAAGGGATCCGGTTTCACGGACCTACATATCGCTGACGCGCTTGCTGGATTTCCTGAGGCAGGCTTCAAGTCATTACCTACTGGTCAAAATGAAACTGCTGTCAGACTTAGGAGGCATGAACTGCGCATACACCCGAGATACAGGATGGTTGACTCATGTGCCGCTGAGTTCGCCGCTGTGACGCCCTACTACTACTCTACCTATGAAGGGGGAAGAGCGGAATCAGGGGTGGATTATGTTCCGGGTCTGGCTTCTTCAGTGAAACAGCGTATAGCAGTCGTAGGATCAGGCCCAATAAGGATAGGCCAGGGTATTGAATTCGATTATGGGTGTGTTCATGCTGCAGGAGCAATTCAAGACTTAGGGCATGAGGCAATTATTATCAATAATAATCCCGAAACCGTTTCTACAGATTTCGACACAAGCGATCGGCTGTACTTCGACCCTCTTACACTCGAGTCCGTTTCTGAAGTCTTGCTCAGAGAAGATGCAAACGGGATCTTGCTTCAATTTGGAGGTCAAACTGCAATCAATTTAGCCCTTCCATTATCTAACGAAATGCCACACCTTTCCAGCATGGGTTTAGATTTGGTGATGGAGGGAACTTCTCCGGAGTCCGTTGATGAGGCCAGTGATAGGGAGAGGTTCGAAGAATTCGCACTCCGTTGTGGCCTTAGGATGCCGGATGGCGCCACAGCGACGTCTCCAGAGGGAGTCAGACAGGCGGCCAATGAAATAGGATATCCAGTACTGATCAGACCTTCATATGTTCTCGGCGGCAGAGGAATGGAGATCTTGTCAAACTACAAACAACTAGAATCTTACATGAGGGATGCTTACCTAACTTCTGATAGGCCTTTATTGATAGACAAATATCTTGGAAACGCCATGGAGCTTGACGTGGATGCAGTTTGTGATGGGGAGGATGTCTTGGTCGGAGCAATTATGGAACATTTAGAGGAGGCAGGAATACACTCGGGAGATTCTACTTGTTTTATCCCGCCTCAGAATGTCCCAGATAAGATTCTGGAACAGGTTGAGGAATGGACTCGAGTCATAGGTCTAGAGTTGGGAATTAGGGGTTGTTTCAATATCCAATTTGCAATTCATGATGATCTATTATATGTTCTCGAAGTCAACCCAAGAGGTTCGAGGACTTTCCCATTTGTAGCAAAATCTACAGGAATCCCACTTGCTAGAATTGCTGCAAGGGTGGCCCTCGGAGAAAGGTTGTCAGAATTGGATATTCCAGAAGCTCAAACAGAAGCAGTATGTGTAAAGGCACCTGTATTCCCATTCATCAAACTTAGGGGCTTGGATCCCGCTCCGGGTCCAGAAATGAAGTCAACGGGAGAGGTCATGGGATCACATGTGAGGGCCTCCGCCGCCTATCTCAAAGCTCGTCTTGCAACTGAGCTACCAGTTCCTACTCAGGGAGGGGTATACATCACTGTAAAGGACGAAGACAAGCATCCAATAATCCCGCTCGCAGAGAAATTACAAGAAATGGGATTCGTAATTTACGCCACTAGGGGTACATCCAGGGTTCTAAGAGGGGTCGGCGGTCTGGAAGTGAAGACTTGCTATAGGATAGCAGAGGGTAGATCTCCAGACGCGCTGGATCTCATGCGTCAAGGAAAGATACAGCTAATCATAAATACACCCAGATCCAGTGGTGGAGCGGTTCTAGACGGGAACATGATGCGAAGATTGGCCGTTGAACTAAACATTCCATTCGTGACTACCCTAGCCGGAGCAAGAATGGAAGTCGAGGCCGTCAAGGAGGCAACAAATGGAACTCCGGAACCTAGACTTTTGAACATCAAATCTCTATGATGAGAGAAGGGTTGCCCCTGTTTCAGTCCTGATAATCTTCCCATCGCTAATGGTGTGCACGGCCATTACAGCCTCTGTGGATCCGTCTGGAAAGTCCATTACAGAGTGCTCCACTAAGATATCCTCGTTTTCATAGATGCACCTTGAATTTCTGATCACCACGTTTTCGTTGGCCATCATTTGCATCATCATATCACTTGTTTGGCCCTTATCCATACTCGTGCCAGATTGATGTCTGATGAATTCATAATTTTCATGCAGGGCATCTATGTAATGCTTAGCGTTCTTCTCTTCCATTGCTTTATCCAGTTGTTCGTAAACTCCCATGGTTTTGCGTGCGATAATCCTGTCTTGATAGTTTTCTCCTAGCAGAAATGTAAATTGTTTACGATTTTAGGTGGAAACCTCACTCCAAGAGTCCCAGAACATTAATTCTGCCTATTTCGTAAATTAGTGAGGATGCCTTGGGTCCGCTACTCTTACCAATTAGGACCCAATATATCAGCTTGAAACCATCCCTATTGGTTATCTCTGAAGATTCGCATGAGTCTTTAATCGATTTCACTATGGAATCTTCGTCCCAATCACATTTTGCAAGTCTTCCAGAAAGATCTGACAGGAAGTTGACCGATTTCGAATCAAGACCCTTCTTTTCCTCAATGGGTAGCTCAATTCTAATTTCTATCTTCGACTCATCTGGGAAATGCGGGCCATCTATCCAAGACCTCATTCTAGCTAGCCTTTCCATTAATTGTGGGCTTGGTTCCCCTTCAATGTGCCCAGATCTTTCTAAAGATCTCCAGACATCTTGGTCCAACGATTTTATTTGTGCGAGCATAGAAAGATGTCTGAAGGATACGCCAGCAAAGGAATCCAGGGGGTCCGATCCTCGAACCACTTGACTTAGCCTAAGTGCGCCACTTTGTGTCGCCAATGAAACAGCCTGACGTTTTGACATACCTTCCTCCTCCTCAAGCGGGCTGGCAACCAACCTTTCGTACTCGTCGGCTATGTGAAAGAGCGATGGACCTGTATCAAACTCAATGTGCCGATTTATCTTGCTTCTAGCTATAACATAACGGAGGATTTCGGGAGGAACGAGCGACAATGCCTCCATTGGCCCCACAGTTAGTCCAGTGGAGCTAGACATAGGTCCCATTCCCTTCAGTTGGATCCATTCGTAAACTATCTTATCCGGCGGATTACCACCCAATAGCTTGCAAATTGGAATCCCAGTATCGAAGCTTCCTCCTGCAGAACCATGGTCCTTTCCAGCTGGCTCGCAGGTGATTCCGTGAATAATCCATCTAGCAGCCCAATCTATTCTCCAAGGCAACTTTCCCTCTGCTTTCCTTATGTCCGATCTTCCTTCCAGACCATTTGAATCAACCCAACTGACAAATGGCTTCTCGTACCCCGTAACCCTGACCCCATCTAGGCTACCATCTGGTCCAATCGGATTGTATGGGAACCAATTCTCCCCAAGTTCCCTCCCTGATATTCCCTCAATTAAATTTCTTATCTCATCTCTATTCATTATCGCCGTGTCGATGCCTCTGGCAAAAGCTCCAGACTCGTATGTTTCGTGATTCATCACCACCCTGGGTTTGACGCCTATTTTTTCCAATGCCTGCAAAAAGGGGTTTAGGAAATGCTCGGCATAGCTCACCTCCCCTTTTCCAGGATTCCCGTTATCATCGGGGGCTGGAATATATGCAAGTGGGTGGCCAATGAATTGCTCGTAAGAGGGAGATAGGAAATCGTAGACCCTCCTAAGTGGGTCCATCGAGTCGACAATGAAAACATAGTCAGACTCCATACCTGCATCTATACAGGCCCTATGTATCATTTCGGCCGACAGTATTTCTCTGAGATGGCCTATGTGGAACTCTCCAGACGGAGTGATGCCACTGGCAGAAACCTGCGAGCCCCCTCTTTCTTGGAGAATTTTTGCGGTATAATCCGCCCAGTGCATGAGACACCTCAGACAGTCGCAGCTCTAACTAGAGCCCTCAGGGGAATGTCTACAACATCGTCATCCCATGATTTATTCACCAAAACCACACACAGTTTGACTTCAGCTCCTGCTGCAGTGAGGCCAGCCGCAGTCGTTCTCATCGTGGTTCCAGTTGAGTATACATCATCAATAATTACTACTCTTTTCCCTTCTACGTTTGCATATACTTGGGAGAGGTGTCCGCTTACTTCTTCGCTAATGCTTCTAACGATGGACAATTCTAATCCCATGAAAGAGGAAACAGACTGCGCAAATGCAATTCCATTGATACTCAAACCAACTATCGTGTCCACTTCGTCCCCTGCCATTTCTTCAATTATATCTGCCATGATGTAGGAAATCGCTTCTATCCTATCTCCCTTGACGGCAATCGACCTCCAGCCAACCTTTACGTCAAGTGGCTTCTCATCAACCTCATAATCACTTGCAGACAACCATTGTACGGTTGTTTGGGACAGGGACAACTCGTCTGCTATTTGCTGAGTGGTTAGGCCGCTTTCTCTAAACTCTTCGACTTTGTCCCTTAGCTCGTCTACGCTCAGATGCATCGTACTACCCCAACTATTCCGTGCTATGAATCCACCGGGGGTATGCTACATAGAATATTGAATTCAGTACGCTCAGAATCTCCCCGTACTTCCGAATCCGCCATCGCCTCTTTCGGTCTCCCCAAGCTCATGTGGCTCAACCTCGCATATTGTTACCTCGGGGATTGGTGCGATAACTAGCTGGGCAATCCTTTCTCCTGCCTTTACCTCGTAAGACTCCCCCTCTCCGATCCATGTCATCAAAACAAACAATTCACCCCTATAGTCGGAGTCTATTGTCCCTATACTATGAGGCAGGATCAATCCCTTCGACCCTAGGGAAGACCTCGCCCTAACCTGACCTTCAAAACCAATTGGGATAGCCACCCTAATGCCTGTCCTCAGTTTGGTACTAGATCGAAAGTGCACTGTAGTGTTCTCAAGTGCGTACAGGTCCCAACCAGCTGCGTGCCGACTCCCCTTCGTCGGCATCTTGGCACCATCATCCATCCTCGCCAACTTAACTTTCAAGGGATGGGATCCAAGCTCTGTACTGGTGCCACTCATCTTCAAGGGTCATGCAACCCCGTCAATAATCGTTGGTCCTCAATTTATAAGACTCAAAGTGATGCTGAAAATAATATGAATGTGCCCCTTTGCTAAAGTCTGACAGGACGAGTTGCTCCACAGGCTTGACATTTCAATAGGGTAGTCCTATCTTCCCTGACGAATCTTGTATCAGGGGCCTTGCATTCCCCACAGAGTATGTATGTCTTGACGTACGACACAATCTTTTCCTTTATTCTCTTTGGGGGCACTTTCCCCTTCAGCATTATCCTGACGTTTTCCCTACTTCCAGATGTTCCTAGTTCATTTAGCAGGTATTGGAATACGTGATTGGCATCCCTGTCCATTGAATCTACTATCTCCGAGAAATTCCTCAGAATAGTCTGACTTCCTTCAATCATTATATCTGGCTGGGGCATAGTCCACCTAGACCTCTCGCTAATGTCTTTGGGAATTCTGTCCCTCGCCCTATCAAGAAGCTCTTCATAGTCCTTGTTGCTCACGTTAGCTCGAATACTGTAGTGCTTTTGACATCACCGGATGCAGAAAACAAGACATCATTGGTTTAGGAAAAATCCAAGAGAATCTTTCCTTTATTCTTTCTATCGTGCATGTGCATCTGAGCCTCGGAAACCCGTTCAAATCTCCATATGCTGTCAATAACCGGATTTATCTTCCCCTCTCCCAGCATAGTGCTAAGTTCTTCCAGATGGCCCTTGAAAATCGCTGGGTCTTCCAATAGTCCCATGTGGACCCCAAAAACGGCTTTGTTGGAGGTCATCAATTTTATCGGATCGAATCTAGGCATACCCCACCACAACCTGATTTCAGATATCCGTGATCTTTTTTCCCCCTTGACTGCACCTGAGGCCCCAAAATAGTACAGTTTTCCACCCCTCCTAGTGGCCATGAGTGATCTCATCAAATGCCTTCCCCCAACTGGGTCTATTGCGTGGTGGACGCCCTTACCATCCGTCATATCCTTGCAAACTTCTACAAAATCCTCGGAGTCACGGTCCACAAATCTCATGCCCATTGATTCGACGAAATCTTTCTTTGGGGAAGAGGCAGTGCCGACGACCAAAGAGACCCCGTAGGCATCGCATATCTGAGAAACTGCAGTACCCACCCCTCCAGCAGCATGATGAATTAGCACCGTATCTTCTTTCGCAAGGTTCCCCAAATAAACGAGCATATGGAAGGCGGTTCCATAGGTCACTGGAATAGCTGCTGCCTGCTCGAAAGATACCTCATCAGGAAGTAGAAAGACTCTACTCTCATCCAGAACTACCTGCTCGGCCCAGCCTCCAAAACCAGTCATTGCCAGAACTCTGTCGCCTTCCTTGAAAGATTCCACACCCTCTCCTAGGCTGATTATCTCACCGGACGCCTCATATCCTGGTGTGAAGGGAAATTTTGGGCTAGATCCGTAAAGCCCTTGCCTCATCATGAGCTCTGCAAAATTGACTCCTGCCTTGTGTACCCTGACGCAGACTTCCCCTGGACCCGGAATAGGATTTAATGAATCCACGATCTGGATGGTTTCAACACCTCCAGCTCGTGGATAGACTACCTTTCTCATTCACCCACCAACACATGATCCTCGGACACATCTCCTACGGACAGGTGTTTCAAAATAGAGCTCAGACCCTCTTCATCATGCGGCAGTGAGTACCATGTCCCCTCGGGATACACTACACAAGCCGGCCCCGACTCACACCTGTTCAAGCACCCAGATTTATTGACTCGCACGTCGTTTAATCCAGCTTCTCTTGCCTTCCTTTTTAATTTGCCAAGTATGTCAAGAGATTCTTTTCTGCCACAGCTCCCTCGAGGATGTCCATTTTCTCTCTCATTGGTACATACGAAAACGTGCATTCGCAATGCATTAGACAAGCCATCACCTAACTTCGTCAAACTTTGCTGCTAACACGAAATCAGACTCAGTTAGGCCATCTATCTTGTGCGTATAGATTACGGCAACCACTTTCCCCCATCCCAGTTCAAAGTCTGCGTGATGCCCCTGTTCCTCGCATATTCCTCCCAAGGAATTCGTGAAATCCATAGCATTTGCGAAATCGGGGAATCTCCATGTGCGTGTTAGGTGGTGATTTTTCACCAATTCCCAGTCATCATTTATTTGAGATAGAAACGCGCCTGATTCTTCTTCACTAAGGGGGGGAACGCCGCCTTTACAAGGTACGCAATCTTTTGCAGATAAGGTTCCCATTCATTTACCCCCAAAGGTGACTTCCGTGGTCATCCATCTTTTTCTCAGTCATTTCGTGAACTTCGGACCTTCTCTTCATGTCGTCCTTTTCGAACTTCAATAGCTCCTCATCTTCAATGTATGTCCTTCTCAAGTGAGTGACTAATCTAACTTCGACAATGGCATCTCTAGATATGGATCTAAATTCCCCATTTTCGTCCAAGATATCTATTGAAGTGCTCCTCCCTCCCATCATCATTCCCCTAATTAGCGGGTCTCTATTGTCGGGAATCATCCTTCGATCCAACAGCATTTCTACCAAGTCATCCTTCCTAAGGCCATATTTTCTCTCCATCAAGGGGCCGTGAAAAACATCGCCTAGCTTCTCGAGGCTAGGGGACCCATAGTCCTCATGAAGCCTGATGGCCCAATCCGGTAAGCCCCCATCTCTGGCGTCAGACATGGCCCAACGATAGGGTAGTCATAAAAAAACAAGCGGGTCAACACTACAGGGGTGTCGTTTAGGGAAACTAATGCTTGAAGTGCAATGCAGTGGCGGCGGGAATTAGGTAATGCCATGGCGTCTGTCGAATGGAGATCTATTCCGACTGTACTTTATCCTCAGGAAATACTGGACAAAGCGTTTAGCAGAGCTAGTGGCCAGGCAGATTTGGTTGAGGATCCAGACAAATATCATCGTGTAAGAAAGCAAATGAATCGTATGGTTCAATCCGCCTGTGACGTAGCAACGAAGACACTGAATTCTTACGTAAATAGGTGGCCTAGTCTGAATGCTCTTACAGAATTCGATAGGGCATTGGTAGACGCAGCGGTGGGGTGTGACGATTACAAAAAGAACCTAAGTGCGCTGCAATGGGCTGCTGAGAGGTCCCAGAGAATATCGGGGGAGGCCCAAGCTAAAATTCTCAGACTGAGAGACATAGATGGATTTCACAAAGCTAGGAGGCATGCATATGGCCGGCTTTCTTCGGTAATTGACCAGATTTCCGCTCAGATTATGTGGCTTGGCGAGTCAAGGGATATACTCAGGAAGCTCCCCTCTCTTGATCCACTAGAGCCTTGCATAGTTGTGGCAGGATCTCCTAATGTGGGCAAATCTGCTCTAATTGGGGCATTGTCTAGCGGAGAACCTCAAGTTGCTTCATACCCATTTACCACTAAGCAGCTACATCTAGGCCACTTTACACATCGGAGAAGAGTCTATCAGATGGTGGATACTCCCGGTCTACTGGACCGTCCAATGGCAGAAAGAAACCAAATCGAGATGCAGGCCATTGCAGCGCTCGAGAACACAGGCGACATAGTCCTATTCCTGTTGGATAGGTCGGGGCAGTCAACTACCCCAATTAATGAACAGGAGAGTCTTTTATCAGAGGTAAGAGGCTTAATTCCTGGTAGGGAAGTGTTAGTTGTAGGTTCCAAATCAGACATATTGGATGGTATTCCGGGGATGGACGAATACAGGATAAGCTCAGTGACAGGAGAAGGTCTCGAGGAACTCAGATCAAAACTGATTGAGATAATTGCCGCTGACGAAATATCCGATCCCCTGAAACTTCCTGATCATTGGCCGAGAGAGGATTCAGGGTAGTTAAACGTGCCAAGTGTTTCCACAAACAACACAATAGAAATCATAACCCCCGAATGATGGAAGAAGTCCGGATACATCTATCTCGGATCCACAATTAGGGCATTTGGCAACTTGCACGATTACCCCAAGGTGAGGGGGTTATTCAACGATACTGAGTAAGGTACACTATTTCTCCCTTAACCTATTGACCAGATTCCTCAACGGGAATGCCATTTCTCCCGCACCCAGCAGAAGTAAGCCAGATGCAAGGGCTAGTGCTAATTCTACGTAATTGTTTAAATGAATGCTTGTGGACATTTTTACCAATTGAGAGTCTAGGCCCGCACCATCGTAGCCACCTGAGACGAATCTATACGATCCGGGAATAATATTGAACTCCAATGAACCATCAGATTCTGGCCCCCCTGTTATTAGGAAATTCTTGATGTCCTCGGATTCACATTGAGTAAGTCCATTAGAGTCTGGAGGGCATGTTTCTGCCGCCTCGGATTCTACAACCCCTATCCAGCCTCTGTTCGGCTCCGACCATTCTACTTCCAACTTTATGTCTAGGAGCATAAATGCCTGCGGGACTTCCATATCTGACCCAGTCATTCCAATATTGCAAACGATTTCTCCTTCCGAACAGGGAACAATAGGTACCTCTGAACCAGATTCAGCGGGCTGGTATCCAATTAGGCTAATCACTACTATCATGGCGCAAAGTGCACCTACAAAACCCGGCAAAATAGATAAGATTCTGACCATCATAAATTTAGCTCTCCGTTTGAAGCACCAACCGAACCACTGCCTTCGTGATCAAACAACCACCTGTATAACTAGCATACCAACAAAAATTGCGACTCCCGAGTACATCAAGAATGCCCATCGCTTCCTAGATCGTTCTCTCCGTTCGTTTACTGTTTCGCAATTCAAATCATTGCATATAGCCGGTTCACTTTCCAATGAGATCGGTTTCCAACAAACTACGCAATGCCTGTGTGGCTCTGCCTCAATCCTGCTCCTTGTCCTAGGTGTTCTTCTAGAGGCTGCAACTTGGGCCTGCTTTGCAGTCCTTTTCGCCGCTTTCATAATGATGTCCTTTCGACTGGTCATTGGGCTCTCACCTTGGTACCATCAAATTCCCGCTCTTCAAGTGAGCCTCTGATCCTCTCTGTCTTTCTGCCATCAAGTATGTCTAGAGCCAGCCCATTTGCTACCGCATTTCCTACTCCGACGGGGTCAACGACTTGTGAACCACCTGCACCCCCATGCTTCGGTGGACCTACAATCTCCTGCAATTGATTTAGAGTTAGATTTTCGAATGCCTTTGCCCCGGGATTAGAATTGGGGTCTTCCGAATAAACATTGGATACATTTGTCGCAATGACACACTTCATCGCACCAACTTCTATTGCCAGACTAATCGCAACAGCATCAGTTGTATGTCCCGGGACCGTACCCCCCATTACTACCACATCGAAATATCCCAATTCAGATGCCGCTTCTTCCACGCTCTCAGGAATTTTCTCTGATACCTTAATCCCTCTATCGGATAGTGCCTCTCTCACAATGGTGGCATTCAGCCTAGTCGCCGCTATCCCAATTCTATCCAGATGGGAGATGTCCCCAATTATGGGCCTAGCTAGCTCGATTCCTTCTCTCGCCGGTGCCCCACCTCCAACGACAAGGGCAATGCTATCTCCTGAACTAACCCTATCTCTCAATATTGAAACTAGCTCCATAAGCCAATTGTGGCGATCTTTCACTTCAGGCCGCAAAAGGCTTCCTCCGAGCGCCACCACTACTTTCGCCATGCCCCTAGGTTGGCCCCTCACCTTTCAATTCGTATGCTCTACCAAAGCTGAAGGGTTGAAATGCCGCCCGTGATGGCAAATAGCGGAGGGAGCACATGTCCGACGATCTGGAGCAACAACATCGTAGACTCCGTCTAAAGAAGGCGATCAAGGATCTATCCGCAATGAAGGGGATGGGGACCGAGCTGGTCACAGTGATTGTTCCTCCTGATAGGATGATTCATGACGTAAGGCAACACCTTGGACAAGAAGCCGGACAGGCGGCTAACATAAAGTCAAAATCTACTAAAAAGCATGTTACAGACGCAATTGAGTCCGCCATTTCAACACTAAATCGTTACAAAACACCTGGGGCCGGCGGAATTGCAATATTTGTCGGGCATGTAATTGTTGGCAACAATAAGACTAGACTTACTTCTACTGTTGTAGACGACCCTCCTGAACCATTTCCGTCATTCAGATACAGGTGCGATTCCACCTTCGAAATAAGTCAGCTGGAAGAGATGCTAATCGATAGAACCTCATATGGATTATTTGTAATTGATAGATCTGAAGCAGCATATGGTCTGGCATCAGGAAAAAGATTACACTGTCAAGAACATATTACTTCATTGGTCCCATCCAAACACGGGAGAGGGGGGCAATCGGCCCAGAGGTTTGAAAGGCTAATAGAAGAAGCAGCTCATAAATTTTTCAAGAAGGCCACAGAAAGGGCCTCAAACTACTGGCTGCCTATGGTTCAAGACCTAAGGGGGATAATCATCGGAGGGCCAGGCGCGACCAAAGATTTTGTAATCAAGCAGGATTACTTTCACCATGAAATAAAGAAACTGATAGCTGAGCCATTTTTTGACGTAGGATACTCCAACGAAAGCGGCCTTAGAGAACTAATCCAAAGGGCAGGATCCACAATGGATCAGATCGAGCTTGATTTGGAAAGGACTCTGGTAGATGAATTTCTCAGAGAGGTTATGCAGACGAATCCAAAGGCCACCTATGGGGAAGTAATGATCAGATCTGCATTAGATCAAGGCGCTGTTCAGACTCTACTTCTTTCGGAGGCAATAACAAAAAGGCGGGTTTACTGGACTTGCAAAGAGTGTAAAAAAGAATGGGCATCAACCGTAGATAGTGCTACTAAATCTGGAAACTGCCCTGATTGCAGTTCAAGCAACCTAACCAAAGACGAGAGTAGGACGGTGGATTTGATAGATGAGCTTTCTGTTTTAGCGGGACATACATCAGCAAACGTTAGGCTAATTTCCCTGGATACCGAGGAAGGAGCTACAATGCATTCGGCCTTTGGAGGGATTGCAGCTCTGCTGAGGTATCCGATATCTTGAGGTGATATGATCAGAGACCTAATTGAAGAGTCACTACCATTTTTTTCCGAAGCAATGAGCTCACTTGGTGTTCCCGATTCTGATTGGTTGAGGCTATTCGGAAAGGCCACTGTGGAAGACCACGCCGATGTTGCCCTGCCCTGCCATTCCCTAGCTAAGGTACTGCGTAGATCCCCTGCAGATATTGCAGAAGAAATATGTAGCCTAGTCTCAACAAAATTAGAGGAAATCGCTGAGGTTTCTTATATCGGCGGATTTGTGAATTTAAAAGCTAAGCCAACTTGGCTTTCTAGACGTCTTATCGAAATTCATTCCGATGATCGAATTGGAGTAACAGCAGACGTGGGTTTGACCTATGTGGTGGATTATTCTGCCCCCAATGTAGCAAAAGAGATGCATGTTGGCCATCTCAGGTCAACGGTCATCGGAGATACAATAGTCAGAATGCTAGAGTTCAAGGGACATAAAGTAATCAAAGAGAATCACATAGGAGATTGGGGAACACCATTTGGGATGCTGATTGAACATCTGCTTGATCTCGGAGAGGACGAAGCAGCTAACGAATTGAGCGTAGGTGACTTAGACTCTTTCTACAAGCAAGCAAGAGAGAAATTTGTGTCCAATGACGAATTCGCAGAGAGGTCGAGGGGGAGGGTGGTAAAACTGCAAGGAGGGGACTCCGAGACGCTCAGACTTTGGAGGGTCTTAGTGGACGAATCGATGCGGTATTTCAACGAGGTTTACTCTATGCTAGGCGTACTTCTTGATGATGAAGACATCAGGGGGGAATCAAGCTATCAGGATCTATTGCCAATAGTGGTGGAGAGACTATCGAAAGAAGGTATACTGGAAAATAGCGATGGTGCCGATGTTGTATTCCCGGAGGGTTGGTACAATCGCGAGGGAGAACCACTTCCGATGATAATTAGGAAAGGGGACGGGGGATACAACTACAGTACATCAGATCTTGCTTGCATAATCGATAGAATAGATAGGCTTAGTTGTGATAGACTTTTGTACGTTGTCGGAACTCCTCAAAAACAACACTTTGAGATGGTTTTTCAGGTTGCAACAATGGCAGGTTTCATGCCAGATTCGAACATTGCAACTCATGTTAATTTTGGGTCTGTCCTCGATACCAATGGGAAGGTTCTGAAGAGTAGGGAGGGAGAGGTCATCAAACTCCATGATCTGCTTAGGGAATCCATTAATCGCGCAAGTGAAGCAGTCAGTAAAAAGAATCCGGATTTAGACGACAAAGAGAGGGAAGAAGTAGCAAAATTGGTTGGTATCGGTGCAGTAAAATTTGCCGATCTATCCACCGAGAGGACCAAAGACTACGTCTTTGATTGGGAAAGAATGCTTTCATTTGATGGCAACTCAGCTCCTTATTTACAATATGCATATGCCAGAATTTGCAGTATTTTCAGGAATTGGGCAGGTGAAAGAGAAGGAATCATAGGGTCCAAATTTCTACTTAACCACCCAGACGAAATATATCTTTCAAGGAAACTTGTTGATTTTCCGTCAATACTTGAAGAATCAATACAATCATTCAATCCCCATAAGCTTTGCATTCACCTCTTATCCATCGCTTCTTCGTTCGCTACCTTTTACGAGAATTGTAAGGTTTTGAACTCCGAAGATGAAAACTCTAAACTTAGCCGGTTATCGCTTTGTGACCTGACGGCAAGACAATTACACCTAGGTCTTGGCCTTCTTGGGATAGGGTCACCAGAGAGAATGTGAAACAGGGCACCTTGAAAATATGGAGCCTCTCGGGGATACATGGTTGGAGTAGGCGAAAAGGCACCTAATTTTACATTGAAGAACACATCAAAAGAAGAAGTATCACTCTCTGATTATCAGGGAGGGACAGTGGTTCTAGCTTTC
>MDSW01032965.1_pt1 | contig 13932 bp, 11 predicted proteins | sample 811171 | NCBI WGS metagenome assembly MDSW01 (sample SAMN05326641, study PRJNA326480) | marine metagenome | isolation source: seawater | place: Atlantic Ocean: North West | collected 2012 | reverse complement strand
GCCGCTGATCTTCGCGCCCGAGGACACCGAAATCGTGATCTCCAAGGACGGCACCGTTTCCACCAACAACGGCGAACTCGGCAAGCTACGGGTGGTGCGCTTCGACAATGACCAGAAACTCGAACGTACGTCCGGCGCGCAATTCACGACGACAGAAGACAACCCGGCACAGAACGTCGACAGCCCGACGGTACTGCAGGGCGCGGTCGAAGGTTCCAACGTCGAACCGATTCTGGAGATGGCCAACATGATCACGGTCCACCGGGCATACGACTCGGTGAAGTCGTTCATCGAACGCGAAGACGAACGTCAGCGCTCGATGATCCGCGACATGGCGGCCACGTCTTAAACACAGATAACCGACGCCCGGGCCAGAAGCAGCCGCGGGCGCACCGAAGAACGGGAAAGGACTGAACTATGAGATCACTGGATATTGCATCGACGGGCATGCTGGCACAGCAACGCAACGTCGAAGTCATTTCGAACAACCTGGCGAACATGAACACGACGGCCTTCCAGCGCCGCCGGACCGAGTTCCACGACCTGATCTATCAGGATCTGCGCCGCGTCGGCTCGACATCTTCGGATTCAGGCAACGTGGTGCCGACGGGCGTGCAACTTGGTTTGGGTGTGAAACTCGCCGCCGTTTACCGTATCCACGAGCAAGGCAACCTGACCGCCACCGACAACACCTTCGACATGGCGGTCCAGGGTAAGGGGTACTTCCAGGTCCTGCTGCCGACCGGCGAGACCGCGTATACCCGCGACGGAACGTTTCAGCTAAACCAGAACGGCGATATCGTAACGCACGACGGTTACCCGCTGCAGCCGGGGATCACCGTGCCGCAGACCGCCATCGACGTGACCATCAACTCGTCGGGTGAAGTGCTGGCCAAGATTGAAGGCCAGGTCGCGCTTCAGAACCTGGGGCAGATTCAGGTCGCCACATTCCAGAACGAACCCGGTCTGCAGGCCATAGGCGACAACCTGTTGCTGGAAACGCCCGCGTCCGGTGCCGCCGTGACGGGCAATCCGGCATCCGTCGGCTTCGGTTCGATCCTGCAAGGCTTCCTCGAAACCTCGAACGTCAACGCGGTCGAAGAAATTTCACACCTCATTTCCGCACAGCGCGCCTACGAAATGAACTCGAAGGTCATTCAGACCTCCGACGAAATGATGGGTACGCTGACCACCATCAGGTAAGGCGGCTTTGGATAAGGAGTAAACCAATGCGTAGACTGCTTGTTCCCGTGATCGCGATGATCGCCGCCGGTGCGCAGCCGGTGATGGCCGGCAACGCACTCCCGGGTTCGGATGTTCCCGAGATTGCCCAGCTGGAGGCCGGACCGATCACCCTTAACGACCACGTTGTGGTCGAAGACCGGGTGGTTCGGATCGGTGATCTGTTCAACAACGCCGGTGACAAGGCCGAGACCTCGGTCGCCTACGCGCCCGCACCCGGCGAACGCGCCGTATTCGACGCGCGTTGGCTTTATCGTGTCGCGCACGGCTACAAACTGGACTGGCGGCCGCTGAGCAACATGACCCAGACTGTCGTCGAGCGCGCCTCGATCACGATCCCGCGCGACGAAATCAAATCGCAGCTCCTGTATGAGCTTGCCGACCGCGGCGTCACCGAGGCCATGGATATCGAGTTTGCATCCCGCTTCAGCGAAGTCCACCTGCCAGCCGGCACCGCGCCGGTCATCAGCATCGAGGATCTGTCATACCAGGAACGCACCGGACGGTTTTCAGCTGTCATCGTCGCGGGGACGGGCATGGACATGACCCGCGTCCGCACCACGGGCCGGGCGTACCGCACCGTCGACGTGCCGGTTTTGAAGTCGCGTATCCTGCGTGGCGACCTGATCCGCGAGGCCGATCTGGAATGGGTGAAGATGAAGGCCGACCGGGTTCAACCGGACGTGCTCGTCGACATGTCGGATCTGATCGGCAAGACCCCCAGACGCGGCATCCGCGCCGGTTATCCGATCCGCGGCAACGACGTTTCGCGGCCCGTGCTGGTCGAAAAGAATAGCCTGGTGACGATCATTCACCACGTGCCGAACATGATGCTGACGGCTCAGGGCAAAGCCCTTCAGAACGGTGCCGACGGCGACGTCGTGCAAATCCAGAACGGACGTTCCAACCAGGTCATAGAAGCCGAAGTGATCGGGCCGGGCCGGGTCGCGGTGCGCACGCTGTCGCAACAGTTGTCAATGAACGCCAACTAGGGAACCACGGGCAGGCCGGAAGGCTGCCCTGCAAGGAACGAGAAAATGAGTAGCGCATTCACCAAAAAGAGCAGCCTGACCATGATCGCGGCGATCGTCGCCGTGACCGGTCTCAGCGGCTGCAATCTGGCGACGCGGCTGTCGGAAGTCGGCAATGGCCCGCAGCTGACGACCATCGAAAACCCCACTGCCAAGCCGGAATACCGTCCGGTCAGCCTGCCGATGCCGGCACCTCAGGTGGCCGAAGAAAACCCCAGCTCTCTCTGGCGAAATGGTGCGCGGGCGTTTTTCAAGGATCACCGCGCCAAGGAAATCGGCGATATCGTGACTGTTAAGCTCGAACTTTCGGATAGTGCCACGCTCGAAAACAAGACCGAACGCGCGCGTGCCGACGCAGAAGATACCAACGTGACCAAGCTACTCGGTCTGGAAACGCGGTTTGCCGACATTATCCCAGGCGCAAGCGCCGCAGTGGATCCAACGGCACTACTGAGCTTCAACAATAACCACAATACAAGCGGCGACGGCGATATCGAAAGGTCGGAAGACATCAATCTGACATTCGCCGCCGTCGTGACGCAGATCCTACCGAATGGCTCGCTGGTGGTGATGGGTCGCCAGGAGATCATGGTCAACGCCGAACTTCGCGAATTGATGGTGACCGGCGTGGTTCGCCCGGAAGATATCGAAAGCGACAACACCATCAGTCACGAGAAGATCGCCGAAATGCGCGTTGCCTATGGCGGCCGCGGCACACTGAGCGGATTGCAGCAGCCGCGCTGGGGCACGCAGGTATGGGACATCATCTTCCCATTCTGAGTTCACACAGTTCCCGTTCTAGGTTCATCTAGGAACCTGGCAACTTCCCGCCGGCGCAGAAAGCGCCGGCTTTTTTCTTGAGAATCGACCTCGTAACGGCGGATTTGACCATAAAAAAAGACGCCATCAGGCGCCCAGCATTCGGAGTATCACCTGTTGATGGTCAGACAGATACGTTCACTTTCCCGCCAACAACCTCGGCGTCGGGCGCAACATCGTTATCCCGTGAACTCTGTTCCGATTGGCTGGATTCCAGAACCTTGTCGACGTCGCCTTTAATATCGACGACATCTTCCTTCCGCTCTGCTTTGCGGAGCTGGTCCTTCACAGCTTCGGTTTGCTTTTCGTTGACGCGCTCAAGCGTCTCCTCGAACTGCTTTTGCTGCACGACTGCAACCTGAAAAGCAGCAGAGGCCGCGCTTGGAGCGGCGACTGGAGATGCTTGTGTGCTATCGGTACGCATTCTGCTAACTATCCCTCCGGAGTAAAATTTGTTCTAAATTACTCCTCTACGTAATCATCATACACAATATGACGCACCCGGCGCAAGAAAAAAATTGGTGGTTTGTGAAAAAATGTTTCACCCCCCTAATCTATTGATTCTTATTGCTAAAAGCAGTCACCAGCCAGGGTGTGGCGACAGGCATCCACAATATTTCTCCGCGCCTATGGCACGACACAACCTCCGCGATTCCATGCGTCGCATTGCCGTGATCAACGGGGGTTTTTGTCCGCGAGACGCTTGTTCGGCGGAACCTCAAGGTATCCAGGGAGCTATGCCGCGCCTACCAACGACGCGAAACGACGCTCAGTCGTCGCGGTGGGTCCGCTCCATGCGCTCGTGACGCTCCTGCGCCTCCAGCGACAGGGTCGCGATCGGCCGGGCTTCGAGACGGGCCAGCGTGATCGGCTCGTCGGTTTCCTCACAGTACCCGTAGGAACCGTCCTCGATCCGCTCCAGCGCTTGGTCGATCTTGCTGATCAACTTGCGCGCCCGGTCCCGGGTTCGCAGTTCCAGCGAGCGATCGGTTTCGATCGCCGCGCGGTCCGCGATATCAGGTTCGACAATCCCGCCCTCCTGCAGGGTTTGCAGGGTTTCGTTGGATTCCTTGACCAGTTCCGCGCGCCAACTCAGAAGCTTTTGCCGGAAATATTCCCGCATACGCGGGTTCATGAACGGCTCTTTGGCGGTCGGTTTGTAATCGGGAGAAAGCGTCACACTCATCGGGCGAATAGCTCCTGAAACTGCGGTGGCTAAGCGCGCGGAATATAATTGCGTCGGACGGCGCCTGCAAGCACGTATTTTGCCCTGCAATATCGTCGTAACATGTTGTTTTGACTGGATGTTAAGTCAGTATGGTTAATAGCACCCCGCCTTAGCGGGTGAATTTCGCTATTTCCACTTCGACTCTGAGTTCGACTTCGGCAATCAGGTCGTTGAGTTTCTGGTCGTCGCTTGAGTTCTTTCGCTCGCGCAGTTTACGGGCAAGTTCCTGAAGCCGGTCTTTGGATATGGAGCCCGAAAGGACCGCCAGCCTGATCTGATCGAGCCGATCCAAAAGATCGTTACCATAATCGAGCATCAGACCGCGCGAGCGGTGATCGGTGGCATCGGCCGTCGGCTGTACGGCAAGGATCGAATTGACAGGCCCTCCCCCGCCGGTGGCCTGAGCGTGTTCGGTTGGCTCATTTCCGGAGACACCGCGAAGCGTATCGGCGAACGCACCATCCGGCGAGGAGGGCTTCTTCGCCTTCTTCGTCGCGTCCGGACCTTTTGCCGTGCCTGTTTTGCTGACTTTCATGCGGTCCGTCCTTGAAGCGGCAGGGGGCGGACATCATTCCCCTGTTCCCCCAGCCGAGACGCGAAACATACCAGTAGCCGCGTTCAGGCGCAAACAACTGTCACAAATCCCTAGGTTTTTTCGCCAAGCGGTATGGCCTCGATCAGACGCCACAATATTGTGAAACATCTGCAAATGAAAATCATTGTCAACTGTTGCATGAGCACATGAGAATGAGTATGAGTTTCAATCGCAGACTTTGATTAACCCAACATCCCTTGTGAGGAAACCGACTAATGCTACATTCCAAATTCATCAGCGCAGGTGCGACCGCGCTATCGATCGCGCTGCTCTCCACGACAGCCCTGGCGGATGAAAAGGTCTACGCCGGCTTCCCGGTAACGGTGAAAGGCTACACGGGCGATAAGACGACTTCCGTCTCATACGGTGGCCAGGTGGCCCGGCACGCCTTGCACGACTCCCTGAAAGTCATTGCCGGCAAAGGCAGCGGCAAAGCCGACCCCGGCCTCAAGGCACAGATGATGACGTACTTCGAGGGCAAGGATCCGGAACGGGTCATCATCGCCCCCCAATCAAAGGGCAAGTTCGTGATCAAGCAGATCAAGGTCGGCGAGCTCAGCAAATCCACCAATCTCGCCGGCAAGACTTACGGCGGGGCGATTACCGGCATGCCGAATGCCATGACCGGCGCCGAACTCGTCAATTTCTGGATCGACAAGGCATCCGCGTCCGATGGCGGCCAGGACACGTCAAACGGCTACGACTATCCGCAGCTTATCTCCAAATTCATCATGGGGGCGGTCTTTTATAACCAGGTTGTCGACGGATACCTCGACGAGTATCTCGAAGCGGACAAAAAGCCGAATGACAAGCCTTATCGGGACGGCGCGCCGTATACCGGCAAGGAACACGCCTGGGACGAAGCCTTCGGGTACTTCGGCGCACCGGCGCATACCCTCACGCTCAGCCCGGCCGAGGTTTACGACATTGCCAAGCGTAAAGACGAAGCGATGACGTGGGCCGACTATAACCAGGACGGCATGGTCGATCTGAAGTCCGAAATGGTGTTCGGCCCGGCCTACTACGCAGCCGGCTTCGACAAGGGCGGCAAGACCGAATACCTGCACACCATCGTCAAGGCGTTCCTCGACGGACGCAAACTGCTGACCAGCGCCAAGGGCGAAAAGCTGACGGACGCCCAGCGCGCGGAACTCAAAGGCTACGCGAAAACCATCGCCGACACCTGGCAGCGCGTGCTGGCCGAAGCGACCTTCAAGTATGCCGGCGAAGTCTACGAGGACATGGTCAAGCTGCAGACGATCATGGAAGCCAACGGCGAAACCGAGAAAATGCTCAAGACCTACATCAAGCACTGGGGCGAGTTGAAGGGCTTCGCGCTGGCGCTGCAGACGGGCAAGAACAATCTCGGCGAAACCGGGACCAAACTGAACCGCATGATGGGCTTCGGTCCGCTGCTGCCAAACCGGAGCCAGGTCGTCGATGTCGATAGCGACGGCAATTACATGCGCGATCAGGGTTCCTCGTGGGGCGAATACATGCTGCACATGGCAAAAGTGCAGCAGTTGATGATCGACGAGTTCGGCGTGGTTGCGCGCAGCCACGACGTGACCGGCGAAATGAAGGGGCTTGCCAACGCACTCGGTGGCAAGTCGACTGCCGAAAACGATTGAACTGGTGTTCGCGGGGGCCTAGGTATGCCGCCCCGGCCCCCGCGGCCCTTACCAGCCGGCCATTACATACATGGATGTCTCAATAGGCGAATTTTTTGAACGTCTGATCGGACCGCTTTTCGATCCCGAAAAGCGCGTCTTCGTGGGATATCTCTTCAGCGCATTCCTGATCGCGCTCGCCGTTCAGATCTTCACCAGCCGGCACAAACCAGCCGCGGCCGCCAAATCGGTCCTCAGCGGCGACATATGGTGGTCGCGCTCGGCGCGCACCGATTACCTCATCGCCATCCTCAATCAGGTTTTCATGATGGGCATGGCCCCCCGGCTGCTGGGCAAGCTGACCGTCGCAACAGCGCTGTTCAGTTGGCTCCACGTCGTTTTCGATGGCAGGCCGATGATCTTAACGGACGCCCCTGCCTGGGGCATCGCAGCCGCATTCACGCTGGCTCTGTTCCTGATGGACGACGCCAGCAAATATCTCGTCCACAGGCTGTTGCATCGCTGGCCGGTTCTTTGGGCATTCCACAAGGTCCATCACACCGCCGAGACCCTGACGCCGTTCACGGTATTTCGCACCCATCCGGTGGAAGGCATCATCTTCGCGCTTCGTTCGGCGCTGGTACAGGCGGTGACGCTCGCGACCTTCTTTTTCTTTCTCGGCGATCGCGTCGAGTTGATGACCGTCTTCGGCGCCAACATCGTCATTTTCGTTTTCAACGTGGCCGGGGCCAATCTGCGTCATTCCCACGTCTGGATTTCGTACGGCCGCGTCATTGAACACGCACTGATTTCACCTGCCCAGCACCAGATACACCATTCCGCCGCAACCAAACATCACGACCGCAACTTCGGCGTCGTGCTGGCGGTCTGGGACTGGATGGGCGGCAGCCTGCATCTAGCAGGGCGCCGCCAATCGATCCGTTTCGGCGTCCCTTCCGAGGCCCACGCCGATCAACACAGCCTGACCGCCGTCTACGCCCGGCCTCTTATCGAAGCGGCCGGATGCGCACGGCGTCTATTCCACTGGAGGCCACATCTCATGTTCGTTCCCGCCAATGCCAAGACCGCAGGTCTCGCCGCCGCCATCGGGGGTGCTTTACTTGTACTGGTGCTCGGTATCTCCAACGCCGGCGCCGCCGAAAAAGTGCTGAACATCTACTCGCACCGTCAGCCGTTCCTGATCGAACCGTTTATCGACGCCTACACCAAGCAGACCGGAACAAAGGTCAACATCGTCTATGCCTCCAAGGGGTTGGCACAGCGCCTGATGGCCGAAGGTGAGAGCAGCCCGGCCGATGTCATCCTGACCGTCGACATCGCGCGCCTGCATGTCTATGCAGACAAGAACCTCCTGCAGCCTGTTCACTCGGACATTCTGAAGAAGAACATCCCGCCGCACATGCGTGCGCCCGACGACACCTGGTTCGCGCTTTCCAAACGCGCGCGGGTGATCGCCGTGTCGCGCGAGGTGAAGGACGTGCAGTCGATAAAGACATACGAAGACCTCGCCGATCCGAAATGGAAAGGCCGCATTTGCGTGCGGCCTGGCAGCCATGTCTATAACCGGGCACTGGTCGCGTCGATGATTGACGCGCACGGCATGGAAGAAACCGAAAAGTGGGCGAAAGGGCTGGTCGCAAACCTGGCCCGCCGCCCGCAAGCCAACGACCGTGCCCAAGTGAAAGCGGTCTTCGAAGGCGTCTGCGACATCGCCATCATCAACAACTACTATTATGGGAAGCTCCTCACCTCCGACAACCCGATGCAGCAGCAATGGGGGCAGTCCGTGAAGCTCATCTTCCCCAACCAGGACGGTCGCGGCACGCACGTCAACATTTCCGGCGGCGGCGTGCCGAAATATGCCCCGCACCGTGACGAGGCGGTACGTTTCCTGGAATTCTTGACGTCGAAGACGGCGCAGGACTTATATGGCGAGATCAATTTCGAGTATCCGGTCAATCCGGAAGTGGAAGAGACCGAAACTCTGAAATCCTGGGGCGAGTTTAAAGAGGACGACATGCCGATTTCACGCATCGCAGAGTTGGCACCCGAAGCCCAACGGGTTATCGACCGCGTTGGATGGTAAGCCACGCCGGCACCGCCGGCACGGGTAAGTTCCAGTTGCGGGTGTCGTCCTGGGCCGTCGCATCGCTTGCACTGGCCATGGTCTTCCTGCTGCCGATCCTTTCCGTGTTCATCGCCGCCAGCGGCGACACAGGTGACCTATGGCCGCATTTATTCCAAACGGTTCTCCCCCGCTACATCGCCAACACCCTGGTGTTGATGGCCGGCGTTGCCTGTATCAGCCTGCTGTTCGGTGTGACGACGGCGTGGCTCGTGACCCGGTATGCATTCCCGGGACGGCGCGTTCTTGAGTGGATCCTGTTGCTGCCGGCCGCGGTGCCGACTTACCTGATTGCCTATACCTACACCGACTTCCTGGAATATGCGGGGCCGGTGCAGGGGCTGTTGCGCGATATTTTCGGTTGGCAAAGTGCGCGCGATTACTGGTTCCCAGAAATCCGCTCCATGGGCGGCGCCACGCTGGTGCTGGGTGCTGTGCTTTACCCTTACGTCTACATGATGGCGCGGGCCGCATTCATGCTGACACCGGCATCGCTCTATGAGGTCGGCATGCTGGCCAAGCGGAGCGTGTTTTTGACGGTTGGCCTGCCGCTGGCACGACCCGCGATTGTCGCCGGGCTCGCGCTCGTGATGATGGAAACAATATCGGAGTTCGGTGTCGTCGAGTACTTCGCCATCGAGACGATCACGCTCGGTATCTTCAACGTATGGCTGGGCATGAACAGCCTGCCCGCCGCCGCCAAGATCGCATCGGTATGCTTCCTGTTCATCATCGCGTTGCTGGCCATAGAACTCTTGGCCCGCTCTCGACGGCGCTTCATCAACACCAGCCGGAAATCCGCGCAACTGCCGCCGCAAAAGCTCACCGGCGGTAAGGCCGCGGCGTGCCTTGCGGCATGCCTGACCCCGATCGTCGTCGGTTTTGTGATCCCGGTCGGCGTATTACTGAGCTTCGTGCTTAAAGGCTACTCGTTAGAATTCAGTAATGCGCAGCTTTCCGCCGCCTGGCATTCGGTATCTCTTGCCGCCGTCGTCGCCGTGCTCGTGGTATCTTCCGCCGCATTCATGGGATTTGTCGCAAATTACCAGGGTGGCACTTGGCTACGGCGCGCCACGGCCATCGCGTCGATGGGATATGCATTTCCCGGCACGATCCTCGCGATCGGCGTAATCACCGCAGCGGGCACCATCGACGACGCCATCGGCCAGATCATAGAAGGTGTGTTCGGGGGGACCTATCACGGTTGGCTCACCAGCGGCGTCGGCCTCGTCGCCGTCGCCTGCGCGATCCGCTTCCAGGCGATCGGTTACGGCGCCGTGACGACCGGGCTCGGCAGGCTGCCGCCCAACATGATGAACGCGAGCCGCATTCTCGGCCGAACATTCGCCGGCAGTGTCCGCGAGACGATCCTGCCCCTCATGCGCCTGTCGTTGGTCAGCGGCGGTCTGCTCGTATTCGTTGACGTGATGAAGGAACTGCCGATGACCTTGTTGCTTCGCCCGTTCAACTATGAAACTTTGGCGACTTACGTATACCAGTACGCCAAGGACGAGTTGTTGGAGCAAGCGGCGATGCCGGCCCTTTTCATCATCGTCGTCGGTATCGTGCCCGTAGTTCTGATGAATGCGACCTTGCGCAAATGACTCTACCCTGCCCCATGGACGCCGCCGGAGGCGATAACCGATGAGAGGTGACAGCACCACCGGTCTCAGCCTCAGCGGGATTTCGCATGCCTTCGGGAAGAATCGCGTGCTCGACGACGTCAGTGTGGATGTCGCACCGGGCGAGCTTGTCTGCCTTCTGGGTCCAAGCGGTTGCGGCAAAACAACCCTTCTACGCATCGCCGCCGGACTGGAACCACTGCAGACCGGGCGCGTCACCATCGATGGCGTCGCCATCGCGGAGGGCGGGAAGGCCGGCGCGCTCCCGCCGGAACGCCGGGGCATCGGCCTGATGTTTCAGGATTATGCGCTGTTCCCGCACCGCAACGTCCGCGACAACATCGCCTTCGGCATCGACAAAAAGAAGGGCGGGCGCCGCGCCGATTGGATCGATGGCGCGCTCGCCCAAATGGGTTTGACGGACCATGCAGACGCTTATCCGCACACGCTTTCCGGCGGCCAGCAGCAACGCGTCGCGTTGATCCGCGCACTGGCGCCGGGGCCGAATATCCTGCTTCTGGACGAACCATTCTCCGGTCTCGATGTCGGGCGCCGCGCTCAGATCCGTGCGGATACCCTCGATTTTATCAAGAAGACCGGCGTTGCCGCACTTATGGTGACACACGATCCAGAAGAAGCGATGTTCATGGCCGACCGTATCTTCGTCATGAACGAAGGCCGGGTGGTTCAGTCCGGATCGCCGGTGGATCTCTATTTCCAGCCGGTGAATGCCTTCGTCGCCGAGCTATTCGGGCCGGTCAACCGCTTCGCCGGCAAAGTCCACGATGGCGCCGTTGAGACGTTTCTTGGGCGCTTTAATGCAGGCGTCCTAACCGAAGGATCAGCGGCCGAGGTGATGATCCGGCCGGAAGCTTTTCGCCTATCAACCGAAGACCGCACGCCTCAACCAATGCCCGGCGACCCGGACGAACTTGTCATCGTGCCCCAGCCGCTGGAGGTCATGATCGCGCGTCCACTCGGCCGGTCGTCGTATCTGCTGCTGTCGATCGGCAACGGCTGCACGGTCGAAACCCGCATTCCCGGGGCGTTTCTGCCAGGGGCCGGGTCCCTGGTACGCGCCGGCATCAATCCGCGTCTCGCACACGTGTTCGCTGCCGCCCCGGCCCGGTAAAGTTTGCCGGGGCCGGTCGAAAATGACCGCCCCGCCCGAGCCCGGGCCATAACGAGAAACAACTTCACCAATAAATTCAACCAGTTACAAACCACCTAAAACTGGCACTGTGTTTGCTTATTACTGCGCAAGGACAAGTGCGCGCCCAAAACGGGTGCGCCAGACATGAACAGAGTGAGCACGACCCATGAGCGGATATGGATTCTTCCAGCCAGCGGTCCTCGGCATGAAATCGCAGGCGCACCGGTTGAACACAATCGGCTACAACATCGCCAACGTGAACACCGGCGGCTTCAAGCGCACGGATACCGAATTCGAAACGGTCCTGTCCAAGAAGATATTCGCGCAAAGCGACAACGGCGGCGTGAAGCCCTATGCCCGCGCTACAAATGACGTTCAAGGCCTTCTCACGCCGACCAACAACAACATGGACCTCGCCATCTCCGGCCGAGGCTTTTTCGCGCTTCAGCCTGAACTCACCGGCACCAACCAGATTTATTTCACGCGCGACGGGTCGTTCGGTATCAACACCGTTGACGGACAGACCAGTTCGGTGACCGCCGACGACGGATCGACGATCACGGTCTCGAACGGTTATCTCGTCGACAAGAACGGTTATTTCGTTCTGGGCTCGCCGATGAACGCGGACGGCAGCTACACAGCCTCTGCGGCCGCACCCATGCGGGTCGATCAATATGCGTTCATCGATCAGGGTCAACCGACCTCCGAAGCGTTGCTCGACTTCAACTTGCCGTCGACATCCGAGTTTGGTGACGATACCGAGAGTTACACTCTCACCACCTACGATTCCAATGCCACGGAACGCCAGATCGCCTTCGATTTCGTCCCGATGCTGGCCGACAACCAGTGGCGCATCAATATTCGCGCCGACAATCTGACTTCCTCGACGCTCAGCCCGGGAACGGCGTTCTCGCGCAATGCCGGGCTCGCCGCTGCGACGGGTTTGGCCTTCGATTCCGAGTTCGTGTTCGATATCACCGACAACTCGGTGCGCGTCATCAATTCCGGTACCGGCGATACCGTCGGAGATGCATTCTCTTCGTTCGTCGTCGGCGATGAAATCACATTTACCGGCACCGCATCCAACAATGCGACCTACAAGATTTCGGGTATCTCGGCCGATGGCGGTCGCCTGACGTTGGAGCAAACGGTCACGGCCGAAAGCACCGGTGCGCTGGCCGCCAATGCCGCATCCGTCGCGGCGCTCGCCAATCCGATGACGTTCAGCAGTTTGGGGCAACTGTCTTCCGACGGGGAACTGACGTTCACCGCCACCTGGGATGACGGCGCAACGTCGGATTTCACCATCGACGTCAGCGCCATGACCCAGTTCGCCGGCGAATTCACGCCGAACCGGACGTCGCAGAACGGTATCGGCATTGCCGACCTGTCTGACATCGCCTTCGATGAATCCGGCTTCGTGGTCGGCACGTTCAGCGACGGCACGCAGCGCGCCATCTACAAGATTCCGCTTTACGACTTCGTCAATCCGAATGGGCTCGAAAGCTCCAACGGCATGCTGTTCCAACAAACGGAAGCGTCCGGCGACCCGATCCAGTTCTTCGCCGATGAATCAGGCAAGGCCGCGTTCCTGCCAGGTGCAATCGAGATTTCAAACGTCGACGTCGCGCAGGAATTCTCGCGCATGATCCAGACGCAGGCCGCCTACAATATGAGCGCAACGTCCTTCAAAACCATCGACGAGATGACCACCGTCGCCCGCGATCTGAAGGCCTAAACCACCTGAAATTCCACCCGGGTGCCGTCCTTCGGGGCGACCTCGGCATTCTGGAGCCGATGTGCGCAAACGCACAGTGGATAAGCGTTTTCGGCTGTAATCTAGGCAGATGAAAGAGGCACGACCGGCATGACCGGCAAAACTTACCCAGCGCACGGCGTGGCGGCAGAAAACACCGGCACCGAAATCAAACGCTGCACATCAACCTATTGTTTTTGTTGAGTTTTGTAGAGCTGAAATCTGGCACGCTATTCGCATGTAGTCCTGCAAAGGATACCGCCCCGATGGCGGCAGAAGACGAAAACGGGAAAACGACGATGAAAAATTCGCAAAACCGCTTCCGCAAAGGCCTGTTCAGCATCGCAATTCGCTGCGTGCTGGCGATGGCGCTGATCGCGCCCGCTGTCACCCCCGCCGCCGCCGCATCGCGCATCAAGGATATCCTCGACTTCGAAGGGGTTCGCGACAACCAACTCGTCGGTTACGGCCTCGTCGTCGGCCTTAACAACACCGGCGACACTCTCGCCGACGGTCACTTCACCAAACAAAGCCTCAAGGCGATGCTCAACCGCCTTGGCGTCAAGCCGACGGACGCTGGCCTCGATTCACAAAACGTCGCCGCCGTGATGATCACCGCTAACCTGCCGCCGTTCGCCCGTCAGGGCGCGCGGATCGACGTCACCGTCAGCGCACTCGGTGACAGCTCCAGCCTGTTGGGCGGCACGCTTCTCGTGACGCCGCTTCTCGG
>MDSW01174875.1_pt1 | contig 13935 bp, 12 predicted proteins | sample 811171 | NCBI WGS metagenome assembly MDSW01 (sample SAMN05326641, study PRJNA326480) | marine metagenome | isolation source: seawater | place: Atlantic Ocean: North West | collected 2012 | reverse complement strand
TTTATTATTTTTTTTTATATATAATTTCAAATGTGTATATAGTAAGTTAAAATGTCTTAAAATGGAAATTGTAATAAAAATTGCCCCAATATCATTAGCTTTAATAATGTTAGCTCTCGGAATGGGATTGACAATACGAGATTTTACCAGAGTAATAAAACAACCGGGAGATTTTATAGTTGGCCTTATCTGTCAGCTAGTTTTTTTGCCTGTAATTGCTTTTGCTTTAGTATTTATGTTAAATGTTCCAGTAGAATTAGCAGTTGGTTTAATGATTATAGCTGCTGCACCAGGAGGGGTTACTTCTAATATTTTAACCAAATTTGCAAATGGAGATGTGGCTCTTTCAATATCTCTAACCGCAGTTATTAGTTTATTAAGCATAATAACTGTCCCTTTTATAATTTTTAAATCTATAGATTTTTTAAATGCATCAGCTAATACAAATCAAATTTCAATGATTGGTATATCTTTAAAAATGTTTTTAGTTGTGACTTTGCCAGTAGTTTTAGGAATGATTATAAGAAGGTTAGCAAATAATTTTATTTCTTCTAACGAAAAAGTTATTCAAACTATTTCATTAATTCTATTTCTAATTGTTCTTTTTGGAGCAATAATCCAGGAAAGAAATAATATTATACCATATTTAATGAAAGCAGGAACAATAACTTTGCTGTTAAATATAATCATGATGTTTGTTGGTTTTTACGCTGGAAAATTTTTTGCAACAGGAATAGAACAAAGAAAATGTATTTCTCTTGAATGCGGTCTTCAAAATGGAACTTTGGCTATATTTGTTGCAACGCAGATTTTTAATGATGTTACTTATATTATTCCCGCTGCCATATATTCTTTAATAATGTTTGCCACATCTTTAATTTTTGTTTTTTTGATCAAAAAAACAAAGTAATGTCTTCCTTGTCATCAGCTCAACTTAAACAATATAAAGATGAAGGATACGTTTCCCCAATAGATGCTTTATCAAAAGATGAAGCTTTAGAAATAAGGGAGGAAATTGAATTAATAGAAAAAAAATGGCCAAAAGAAATTGAAGGTCTAGGGAGAAATTATATTCATTTAATTTCACCAGTTTTCGATAAAGTAAGTCATAATCCAAAAATACTAGACGCTGTAGAAAGTATTATTGGCAGAGATATACTTATTTGTGGAACAACTCTATTTATAAAAAATCCAAATGAAAAAGGGTTTGTAAGCTTTCACCAAGATGCAAAATATATTGGTTTAGAACCCCATAATTGGGTAACTGCATGGATTGCAGTTACAGATGCAAATGAGGAAAATGGCTGTATGAGGATGTGGTCTGGATCTCATAAAGATGAACTAAAATATCATAATCAAAAGTTTGATGAAAACAATTTATTGACTAGAGGGCAAACAGTTGAGAACGTACCAATAAAAGAAACTAGCCCAGTTATTCTTAAAGCTGGTCAAATGTCTTTGCATCATCCTACTATTGTACATGGTTCTGGTTTGAATAGAAGTAATGATAGAAGAATTGGATTTGTTATTCAGAGCTACATAGGTAGCAATGTAAATCAAGTTTTAGGTAAAATGTATGTGCAACAAGCAAGAGGAAAAGACAATTATAGTTATCATAAGCATGTAACTAGGGCAAAGGAACTAATGAACAAAAAAAATATCGAGATAAGAGATAAGGCCAATAAAGAATTATCAAAAATTTTTTATAGTGGATCAAGTAAGATTGGGAAATATTAATTTTATAATAAAGTTATTCCATTTTTTAAAAAGTATACAGCTAGGATAAAAACCAACGATATATAAATTATAAAATAGATCGTATATTTAATGTATTTTTTAATTTTCATTATAAATATCTAAATATTTCTTAATTCATCTAAAACCTCTTTAGCATGATCCTTTACTCTAACATTAGACCATATTTTAGAAATTTTTCCTTTTGAATTTATTAAGAAAGTAGATCTAACGATCCCCATAAATTTTTTTCCTAAAAACGATTTTTTGCCCCAGACACCGTATTTTTTAATAACTTTTAGATCTTCATCGGATAATAGATCAAACTTTAATTTATATTTTTTTTTAAATTTTATATGACTTTCAATACTATCCTTTGATATTCCTAAAACAATCGCATTATTTTTTAATATAATATTATTTAATTTACTAAAATCTTTAGACTCCAAAGTACAGCCAGGAGTATCATCTTTAGGATAAAAATATAAAATTATATTTTTCTTAATTTTACTTAGTTCAAATAATTTTCCATTTGTGCTCTGAAGTTTAAAATTCGGAGCTTTAGCATTTTCTTTTAATTTCATAGCTCTTAGATATATATTTAATTAAATGTGTCAATGGGGCTCATTGTTTATTTAATTTCAAATAATTATTATAAATTATAATTAAGTTAATTTTTTTCCATTAACCATAGAGCATCTTGACTTAAAAAATATAACTTTCCTGTTTTTGGATGTACTTGTATATCTCTGATTCTACCAATTTTATTTTTGAATATTATTTTTTCCTTAATATTTTTTTTGTCTGAAAAATCTATTTTTCTTAGAGATTTATCTTTCAAAGAAGTTATTAGAGCATGTCCGTTCCAATCATTAAATTCTTTACCCTTGTAAATCGCTATGGCACTAGTAGCTATAGATGGAACCCAATATTGAATTGCTTTTGTAAATCCAGGTTTCCACTTTGGTCCAATTTTTGTCCCACTGTAATTTTTTCCTCCCCAACCTAAAATTTTCCAACCATAATTTTCTCCCTTTTTAACTTCTCCAAACCAATCCCCACCCCTTGGTCCGTGGTTACTTATATAAATTTTTCTATCAAAAGGAGACAAAGTTAGACCTTGGGGATTTCTGACACCTATTTGGTAAATTTCAGGTAACCATTCTTTTTTATTTAAAAATTTAGGATTATCTTTTGGAATACTGCCATCTAAATGTATTCTTATAATACTGCCTGGATGTTTTGATCCATCTTGAGCAATCATTCCTTTTCCTCTTTCTCCTACTGAAGCAAACAAATAATTATCTTTTATCGCAAGTCTTGAACCAAAGTGATACCCAGAATCAATCGGAGGATCCGCACGAAAAATATTAGAAAAACCTATTGTTTCATCATTAAAGTATCCTTTTGCTATTGAAGTACTAGATTTCCAATTTCCTCTATTTTCTGTATAGGAGATCCAAACATTTTTATTTTGATATAAAATATCTAGTAAACCACCCTGTCCGTGCTCTAAGAAATCTAAATCATGTTTTATTATTTTGACGTTTTTGGATTTTAAATTTAAAAGTTTTATTTTTCCACCTATTTCGGTAATTAATATTTTATCATCATTAACAAATGTAGAGCCCCATGGTTTATCAAGAGGAAAAATTTTTGTAAAATTATATTCATCTGCATTTATAATTTGCGCATAAAATAAAAAAAAAATTACTAATATTTTTATTTTCATTTTTAATTTAATATATTTAAATCTTTTAAGATATTTTTAGGTATCAAAATTTTTCTTTTTATATTTTTCTTATATCTTTTAAATTTACTTTGACCAGGGTACAAGATTTCCTTTACACCATTTAATTTAGGTAATTTTTTTATTCTTTTAATATTTTCTTTTATTCTTTTATTGAAGTCTCCAACAAAAAGATTTGGTTTAACTACCAAAAATAAATGACCAATATTTTGTGGCCCTGAGAAATCTTCAAACGGATCTTTTACTTTACCTCCATGATTTCCACCAGTAAATACACCGCTAAGAATATCTACCATCCAAGCAAGACCAGAACCTCTAAAACCTGATATTGGCAATTGAACACCTGCTAATGCCTTTTTTGCATTGGTTGTCGGCTTTCCAAACTTATCTAAAGCAACTCCCTTCGGAATTTTTTTCCCCATTTGTGCTGCAACTCTAATTTTTCCCCTATTAATTTCAGAAACAGATGTGTCTAAAATAAAAGGAGTGTTTGAATAAGTTGGTGCTCCAAAACAAATTGGATTAGTTCCAAACAACTTTTTTTTAGCGCCGTGAGGAGCAATTGCGGGTGGTGCGTTAGTAAAACAAATTACAATTAAATTTTTTTTTGTAGCTTGTTCTGCGTAATAACCTGAAAGACCATAATGACCACTATTTTTGACGCCCACTAACCCAATTCCAGTTTTTCTTGCATTTTTTATTGCTTGCTTAATTCCAATATCTGCTGCAACGAACCCAATACTATTATTAGCATCAATAAAGGATATAGATTGTGAAATTTTTTTAATTTTTATTTTGGGTTTTGGGTTAATAACTTTTTTTTTAATTCTTTCACAATACATTTTTAGCCTAGATAATCCGTGACTGGGAGCTCCAACTAATTCGGCATTGATAATCGCATTAGCACAAATATTTGAATGTACTTTACTAAGTCCAAACTTTTGGAATATATCTCTTAATAATTTTTTTAAACTTTTACTTGTAACTTTCAATTATTTCCCCAATGATTTTTCTTGTATTATATTTTTGTTTCCAATTAGGATAATGTTTTTTAAATTTATTTAAACTGGATATATACCAAATATGGTCACCTACACGAGGTATTTTAATAAAGTTTCTTTTTATAGATATATTTGCAATTTCTTCAACCAGATTTAAAGCTTCAATTATAGAACAGTTTGAATATCTTCCACCTCCAATATTATAAATTTCTCCTCTTCTAGGTTTTTTAAAAAATTCCCAAAAACAATTAATTAAATCATTACTATGGATATTATCTCTAACTTGTTTTCCTTTATAGCCTATTAGAGAATATTTTTTATTCTTTAAAGATATTTTTACCAGATAGGATAAAAAGCCATGTAATTTTGCTCCACTATGATTTGGTCCCGTAATACATCCAGCACGAAAACAGACAGTTTTTAAACCAATATTTTTTCCATACTCTTGCACAATAAGATCAGCATATGTTTTTGAGACACCAAAAAAACTATGTGTACAGTCGTCAATTGAAAAATTTTCATCAATTCCTCTGAAATATTTGTCTGTTTTTTTTAATTCCCAACGTGTTTTTTTTTCTAAAATTTTAAGTCTATTAGGATTGTCGCCATAAACTTTATTAGTGGACATAAAAATAAAAGGGGCCTCCTGGCAGTATTTTTTTGTTAACTCTAGTAAATTCAAGGTTCCCGTAGCATTGACATTGAAGTCTATTATTGGATAATTTTTTCCATAATCATGAGATGGCTGCGCCGCACAATGAATAACTAGAGAAATATGTTTAGAATATTTTTTAAAAATCTTATCCAAACTATTAAAATTACGAATATCAATGCTAAAATTTTTGAATTTCTTATTGTTTTTAAGAAGTTTACTTTTTAACCATAATGTAGATCCATCTTTACCAAAAAAAAATCTTCTTAAGTTATTATCAATTCCAATTACATCAAAACCTTTTTTGCTAAAAAAATTAACTGCCTCTGAACCAACCAAACCTGAAGAACCAGTTATTATGACTATAGACATTAAAAATATTTTTTTATATTTGTTTTATTGTTTGATAACCATTTATAGGTATCTTTAACAATATCGTACATAGTTTTTTTTTGTTTCCATTTATAGGTTTTTAAAACATTTCTATTATCAGTAATGTAGTATGGAATGTCATAAATTGAAGTTTTGGATATTTTACCAATTTTAATTTTATTTCCTGTAATTTTTTGGCAAAGCAAAGTTAAATTTTTAAGTGATGTAAAATTTTTTTTTGAACCACCAACAGTAAAAAGTCTATTATTTATTTTCTTTAAATTTTTAATTTGGATATGAATGAGATCACATAGATCTTTGATATGTAATACATCTCTAACTTGGTTTCCATGACCACCATAACCAATATAATTTAATTTTTTTTTGTTTAAGTGTCTCCATATCCACAAACTAACAAAACCCTGATCTTGTTTACCAAATTGAAGAGGTCCAGAAATTACACCGCATCTATTAATAAGATATTTAATACCAAAAGCGTATGAAAATTCCTCTATAAACATTTCAGATGCAAACTTTGTTAGTCCATAGATAGATTTTGCTCCTTTTGTAGGTTGTGCTTCGCTTATTGTTTTTTTAATAGGAAGATTTTTTTTGATATTTTTATTTTTTATAATATTACTTAATTGATCAATTGGATAAACTCTACTAGAAGATAGAAAAATAATTTTAGATTTATCCTTTTTTGCTTTTTTCAAGATATTAATAGTTCCAATTAAGTTTGTATTAATTACTTTATCAATTTTTTTTTTGAAATTTCCACAGCTGCCTCAGCACAACAGTCAATAATTAAATTATATTTTGGTAATTTTTTTATTACTTTTTGATTATTAATATTAAAATTATAATTTTTTATATAATTTTTTTTTAATAATTCTAAATTATACTTAGAACCTTTTCTAGAAAGATTATCTAAACAATGAATTTTATATTTTTTTTTTGCTAAATGTAAAGCAATGTTTGTTCCAACAAAACCACATCCACCTGTAATTAAAATTTTCATTTCTTATTTTTTAACAAAATTTTTTCCAATAAGCAGTATGATAATGTAAATAAATACATTGAACTTAGTTCTTTTATTTTAAATTTAGATTTTCCTCTGCTCCTGTTTCTCCAGTTTATTGGCGTTATTTGATAATTATATTTTCGTATAATAATTTTTAGTGGCAGTTCAAGAAATATATTAAAATTTTCTGATACAAATGGCATTAGTTTTAATAGTGTTTTTCTTTTATAAATTTTAAATGCATTTGTGAAATCATTGTAATTAGACCACAATATTAATCTAACAAAATTGTTAAAAATTCTATTTAAAATAAATTTTATTTTGGGATAATTTTTTATTTTTGACAGTCTTGAAAATCTTGTACCTAAAACAGCATCTAAATTATTTTTGCTAATACGCCTATAATACTTTTTTAAATCAGTTAAATCATCTGACATATCGGACATAAAAATACATATATATTCATTAGTTGATTTTTCCACGCCTAACTCAATTGCTGAACCTAGTCCCTTTTTTTTATTATTAAAGAGTTTAATAAAATTTTTATTTTTTTTAAAATTTTTAATCACTTTTTCTGTTCCATCAGTACAAAAGTCATTAATAAATATAATTTCAATTTTTTTAAAAATTTTTTTGAATTTAGCGAGTTTTTTCAAAGAAAATTCGATTTGGTTTACCTCATTATAAACTGGTATTATTAACGATAGACTCATAAATAGTTTTAAACATAGTTAATATGAAAAATCAAAAAAAAATCATCTTTGAAGTTTTTCTAGTATCATTATCAATAATATTTTCTTTAGTTATTTGGAGGTATATTTTTTTACCTTACACCAGTACAGATATTGTAGGCAATTATTCCATTAATAATTACAACCAAAATAACGATCTTCTTAGATATCTTTTTTTTATCACTTTTTCCTTAATAGTTTTTATCTTGACCAAGTATTTTGGGGAAAAAAATATATTCAAAATATTTATAGAAAACTTGAGAAATATAAAAATATCCTACTCTAAAGATAATTTCTTAATATTATTGTTTGTAGGTTTAATATTTTTGGTTTTTTTGGAATTTTTTTCTATTGAATTTAAACCTAAATTGGATGTGTACCACGATGGTCAGTTAATAACTTCTGCTTTTAAAAATTACCAAGATAATTCTTTATGGTCTGGTTCATACATAATTACTGGAATTTTTAATGAAACATTACTGTCTAAATTCGCCTGGAATTTTTTTGATACTTTAAGCATTGGTTCAGCAAAATTTGGTTTTATTTTTTTAGTACTAATAAATAAAATTTTATTAACCTTTTTTGCTTTCCAGATTACTTCCAATGTTAATTTAAAATTTTACTCTAAATGTATATTTTTATTATTAATTTTTTTAATTTTTCAAAATTTGATTGATTACAATTTTGGAAAAGGAGATCATTTTAATTATAGAGACTTACCAATTTTGTTACTATTAATATTACTACCTTATGCAATAAGTGAAAAAAAATACTCTCATATATTTGTATTTTGTATAGGATTTATAAGTTTGTTTACCTTCTTTTGGAGTTTAGACAGAGGAATAATTTTTAACTTATTGATAATTTTAATTTTTATTTATTTTGCTCTTATCAATCATTATTTTAAAGTATTATTGTTATTAACATCAATAATTATGTCATGGTTATTATCTTCTTATTTGTTGGAGGATGAATTTAATCATTTTATATTAAACTCCATTTCAATTTTAAAAGAAATCAACAATATACATGGAATTATTCATCCTCTTCCTTTATCCGAGGAACAAAATTCTGCTAGAGCTACCAAAGGTTTATTGGCCATAATTACAAGCATGATTATAGTCTTAAATTTATTTTTGAAAAAAAATGATAAATATAGTTACAATACAAAATTTATATTATTTTTCATCTCTGCGTGCTGTTTTTTAGGATATTTAAATGCAATAGGAAGGTCGGATGGCATTCATATAAAAAATAGTTTTACTTTTCCTATAATATTTTTTTCAATTTTAATTTTATTTAACTTTTTATTTTTTTTAGAAAAAAAATTTTATTTATTATTAAATAATTTTAATAACAGATTATCTATAATCTTATTAATTTTAATAACTTCTTACTTTGGTTTAGAAATAAAACCTCAAAACATTTATAGTTTTCCAAATAGACTTGGATCATATATTAATTTAGAGGACAGAAAATTTATACCAGCTCAATATGAGCAATTCATTGATAAAATGAAGCCGATTCTTAAAAATGAAGACTGTATACAATTGTTTACAAATAATGCAATTTTACCATACCTTTTGAGAAAAAAAAATTGTACTAAATATTATTATGTTTGGGCCGTAGGTTCAGAAAAGGTCCAAAATGATTTTATAAACGAAATGAACAAGGTTAAATTTATAATAGCTGACAAAGTAGAAATTGAAAATGATTTTTCGCCAGCATATAGATTGCATCATCTTACAAAACATATTAATAAACATTATAAAGAAATTTTATCATCTTATAAATTTAGAGTTTTAATGAAAAAAAACTAAAGTGAAAAAAGTAGCTATAATCATTCCTACATTTAATGAATTAGAGAATATCGAGAAATTGATAAAAGAAATTTCAAAAAATGTTCCGGAGTCAACCATATTTATAGTTGACGACACAACTGATAAAGAAATAGGAAATTTGATTAATTCTAAAAATCTAAATGCTATCTATTCTCATAGAGAAAATTTAAAAGGAAGAGGATCTGCTGTTTTATATGGTTTAAGAAATGCATTAAAAGAGCAGAAGTTTGATGTTTTTATTGAGATGGATGCAGATTTTTCGCATAACCCAGATGAGTTAAGAAAAAATTTAAAATATTTTTACGATAATGATTTAGATTTATTAATAGCAAGTAGATATCAAAAGAAGAGTAAAATAATTAACTGGGGCATTAATAGAAGAATACTATCAAAACTTTCAAATATCTTGGCAAGATTTCTACTAGGCGTAAAACTAAAAGATTTTACTAATGGATTTAGGATTTATTCAAAAAAAGCAGCCGATTTAATTACCAATAAATGTGGAAATATTGGAGATGGTTTTATAATTTTATCTGAGATAATTATTGTTCTAAAAAATAATTCCATGAAAATTGATGAAATAGAAACTATTTTTATAAACAGAACAAGAGGAGAAAGTTCTGTAAATTTTAAATTAGTAATGGCCTCTTTATATGGAATTTTAAAATTATTTTTTATAAAAAATAAATTAAAATAATTAATTAAATATCGCTTATTTTTAGAAATTTTTTTTCTAACAAATTTAATTCTCTATCTGTAATTTTAGTAACATGTATACCTATAAAAAAACCTCTATTTTCTATTTCTTGCGCACCTTTAAATTTCGTTTTTTTTGGATTTAAATTGTAAAGTTTTACAGATGGTTGGTTTAAAAAATTTCCACTTATAATTGGTCTTGTCTCAATTCCATTTTTATTCAAATAAGATAAAAATTTCTTTTTTTTTTTAATATATTTTTTATTAATTAATATGGGCAATCCAAACCAGCTGGGCTCAACTTTTTTATCAAATTCAATAAAAGTAAATTGATTATTCCATTTTTTTGATTTTTTAAGTTTATCTATTATTTTTTTTCTATTAAAAGACCTAATTTTTTTAAAAAAGTTTAACTTTTTAAATTGATTGTAACCTATTGCTGCTGAAACTTCTGTTGGTCTTAAATTAAACCCTGAATTTATAAAATTAAAGTTTTTCTTATTATTTTTTAAACCTCTATCCCATCCATGTGATCTCATAGAGTGTATTATTCTGTAATTATTGCTATCATTACATGTAATCATACCTCCCTCTCCAGACGTAATTTGATGAGAATAGTAAAAAGAAAAAGTACCAAATTCACCAAAGCTACCAAGATATTTATTATTAAATTTTGTGCCAAGTGATTCACAGGTATCTTCAATTAATTTAATTTTATTTTTTTTGATTATTTTTTTAAATTGATTCATGTCCGGAGAATTTCCAAGAATATGTACTGCTAATATTGCTTTTGTTTTTTTCGAAATTTTATTCTTCAAATCTTTTAAGCATATATTCAATGTTTTTGGATCTACATCAACAAATTTTGGTATTAAACCTGCTTGAACAATTGGCCATAAAGAAGTTGACCAGCAGAGGGCAGGAATTAAACATTCATCACCTGTTTTTAAATGCCCTTTTTTCAATGGATTGATCATTGCAAATGTAGCAAGTAAATTTGCAGAGGAGCCAGAATTAACCATAAGAGCGTATTTAGAACCAATAAATTTTGCAAATTTTTTCTCAAATTTTTTAGTGACTTGAGACATTGTAATTTTTTTTGACAGAAGAACCTTAATACCTTCAATCATATCATTATTGGAAAATGAATTTGGAGATAACTGATAAATATTTTTTTCTTTTTTGGTACTTCTATCAATTAATTTACTTAGGTAATTAAAATTTTTCTTATTCATAATAATTTAGCATGTTTTTAATAACATAATTTATTAAATTAGTAATTAATAATATTTTTTTTTCTACTTTCTAAAATTCTTCTGCAAAAAAAATAAAATTTTTCAAATATATTAAAATTAATATTTTTATTTATTGTTGGAAAATTATAAATAGTTGAATTATCCTGTTGTTTAAGTCCATAAAATTTAGATCTATCTTTTGAAAAACCTTTCATGTTTTGAAAAGAATTAAAATCTAGGGTTAAAGCATGCTTGAATTTTCCTATTTGTTTTTCCCATATATAATGATTAAACAAAGATACATGTATATCTTGTTCAATTTCTGGAAATAAAACCTTGTAACGACTGTAAAATTCATTCCATCCCATGTAAATATTTTTTTTTATTGCTTTTTCATAAGACTGTTTAATTTCCGCGTGTGTTCTGAATAGATATATATACAAAGTATCTTCTTTTACTAATTCTGTTCTTTTATAAACAAATTCATTTACGTTTAAAAAAAAATTATTATGTTTTTTTACAAACGAATTTAAATAAATAAAATGTTTATTTAAAAAATTTGCTTCATTAAAAATCTGTTCATCTTTAAAATTTAAAAATTTTGAAAAATTTTCAGTTACAAATGTAGATCCAGATCTTGCTTGCGAAAATAAAATTATATTTTTTAATTTTTTTTCTTTAAAGTAAGAGGCAACTTGTTCATATGAATATAGTTTAAATTCAAATTCAACATTACCCATTTTAGCCTTTTCCACGCCAAGGAATAGTTTTGTCTATTATTTTTCTTAATGTAACATCAAATAATAGCCCTAACATTCCCATGATAAATATTGTTATCCAAATAACTTCGTATTGAAAGTATTTTTTAGCAACATTTTCAACAAATCCTATTCCTGTTGTTCCTGCTAAAAACTCAGCAGCAACTAAAGTTCCCCAACACATACCAACGGCTACTCTTATTCCGGTTAGAATTTCTGGTAACGAATTAGGAAAAATTACATATCTAAGTATTTGTTTTTTTGATGCACCCAATGAGTGCGCTGCATGAATTTTAGACAACTGAGTACCAGAAGCTCCGGCTCTTGCTGAAATAATCATAATTGATAACGATACCATAAATAACAAAAATACTTTCCCGGTATTATCTATACCTAATACAGAAATAATTAGTGGTGCCCATGCTAAAGGTGGAACGGGTCTATAAAGTTCAATTAAAGGATCAAAGAAACCTTTAGCAAATCTATTTAGACCCATAAATAGACCTAGTGGTACTCCAATTAAAATTCCAAAAACCAAACCTAGAAATACTCTTAAAAACGAATCCCAAATATGTCCATAAGGTACTGGAATTTTAAATAGTTTAAAATCTCCAGTTACAACTTTAAGAACTTGACCTTTAAAATTTTGTTTTACGACTCCATCTTTAGTATGAATAGGATACTCTCCAGGAAGAATGTCAGCTAACCAATCAGGCAAAATAAATCCAACTATTTTGCTTACATCCATCATATCTATCCATAAAAGAGGAATATTTTTATAACCAACGCTGGGTTTTGACATTAAAATAAATTTATTAAGTGTGTCCGATGGCTTAGGTAACCATCTTCCAGATCCTTGCTCAGAACAGCTAGTACCACTTGATACGATTGTCCCTGCTGGGAATAAAAGTATATCTATTAATCTTAAGTCGCCTTGCTCGGATTTTTGAAGATTGTCAAACTCGATGATTGCATTTTGCATTTCATTGAGAGCATTAGGTGGATAGATGCTAGCAAACTCAATTCTTCTTGCAATTTTAACAATATCTTTTGCATAAGCAGATGCTATTTCTTCAGTATCATTTAAGCTTTTTCTATATTCTTTTATATCTTCCTTTAATCTTTTAATTGAGTTTTTGAATTGTGGATTATGATTTCTTAATTTAAAAAATTTATCATTTATAATTGCTAGTTCCTCTGCAGCAGCATGAAATTTTAAACCTCTATTTGTTGCAGGAATTAATGGAACTTCCATTGTATTTTCTATAGATCCAGTTCCTGATCTTACTGTTGTAATACCCCATCCACCTTCCTCTGATATAGCTTTTTGCCTCTCGTTCTTCTCTACTTCGGTTTCAAATGGGTAATTTTTTTTCTTAAAATTTGAACTCAGTAGTTTAAGCTCATCAGTCATTTGCTTAATTTTATCTTTTGTATCATTTTCCATTAAATTATCGTTTGTTAGTAATGGGATTAATTGACCAGTTTTATTAATAAACCCAACTAAAATTTTTTTTTGTTGAGTGCTTAAATCTTGTGAATTTTTAATTTCGGTAGTTATTTTTTGAAGATTTTTATTTTCAATTTTTATTATTGATGTACTTTTAAATTCTCTTTCTTCTATTGGAAATTGATATTTCAATCCTAACAAGGATTCATTTATTTTAGCAACCTGACATAATTCATTAGCTGATTTAGGATAAAATCCTTTAGCAATATCCCATGAATAATATAGCCAAATTAATAAGATTGCGCTGCTTCCAACAATAATCCAATGAGTACCCCCTTTAGCTCTTTCTGGATTACCAAAAACCGCATCAACTTTTTCTGTTTTAATTAATCTTCTGCCATAAAGAATACACCCAACAATAGATACAAGAATTAATATTGTTATTACTTGAGTTAACATTTAATTCTCTTTCCCCATTATTTCCTCTTCCATGTCCCAGATCATGGATAATATTTCTTCTCTTTTTGATGAAAATTCTTTATTTTTTTTAATTTCTCTTAAATCTTCTTTTAAGCCCATCTCTGCAAAAGGAAGATTATATTCTTTATGTATCCTTCCTGGTCTTGGTGCCATAACATATAATCTCTCACCAAGTAATAAAGCTTCCTCGACTGAGTGAGTAATTAAAATA
>MDSW01189550.1_pt1 | contig 13938 bp, 9 predicted proteins | sample 811171 | NCBI WGS metagenome assembly MDSW01 (sample SAMN05326641, study PRJNA326480) | marine metagenome | isolation source: seawater | place: Atlantic Ocean: North West | collected 2012 | reverse complement strand
GGGGGGCGGGTGGGTCGGGCGTGGGCGGGGGGGGCGGGGGCGGCGGCGGGGGCGGCGACGGGGGAGGGCGGGCGAATAACGGCGACGGGGCCGGGGGACCACCGGGCGCGGTGATGCTGACGTTCGACGTCGCGAGGCCGGAGCACGCCGGCGCGCGGACGGCGAGCATCGCGCACAGGAGCCGCATCGTCCGCGCGGTCGGGGAGCCGACGAGGGGGGGCGACGCGGGGAAGAGCCTCGCGCTCGCGCTCCTGGGGAACCTCTCGTGACGCGAACGACGAACAAGTATCCGACATTTATTTATGGCGGGAGCCTCGCGCGGCGCGCCACGCGGAAACCTTTTATTGAACAACGCGCGTTTATATACCTCTCGTCGCGTCGCGCGCGCGATTCGTTCTTCCTTCGCGCGCCGACGCGCGACGTTCGTCAGCTGTCGGGCGGTGAGTGTCCCCTCAGAGGCGGCGTGTGGCTCCTCGGACTCGGCGTGCTCTTCCCGTCGAGCGACGCGCCCGAAACCGTCGACTTGAGAATCCCTCCGCCTCTCGGCGAGCCGCCGTTGATCATTCTCCCCGCGCTCCTCACCTGCGGGATGCACTTCGACCCCGACGCGGTCCCCAGCTTGGTCAGGTTCACCCCGCTCCCGAACGAGCCCTTCCTCGAGATCGGCTTCGGGTGGATCGCCTCCCACGCGAGGTTCCGCTCCTCCTCCGTCGCGAGCTCGAGCATGACGAGTCGGAAATCCCTCGGGTCGAGCATCCTGGGATGCGCGGCGACGACGAACGCGCGACGGCCGGCGGCGTCGCTCGCGGGGATCACGCGGAGCATCTCGATGCACTGCCACGAGTTCACCCACTTCTCGGGCCCCGCGAACGCGAGCGCGGACTCGAGCCTCGTCGGATCGTCCGGGGGCGCGCGGCGGAGGGTTTCGAGGAGCGCGGTGAAGTCGTCGTCCGTCATCGCCTTGGCTCGCCGGTGCGAGAGGGAGCGCTCTATGACCTTGTCGAGCGCCTCGAGGATGGCGGACGTCCACGGGGTGCTGAGCTGGACCGCCTTCGCCGCCTCGTCCGCGGCGTCCGCCCTGTACGTGATCTTGAAGATTTTTTTCGTCCCGGACCAACCCTCCACCTTCGCCATCGGGATCTGCTTCAAAACGCGGTTGTCCTCGGTGGAGACGACGCGGAAGCCCGCCTCGCTCACGATGAGGCCGACGAGGCCGAGGTCGTCCACCTCGAACGCCCACCGCTCGTACCCGAGCGGGACGACGTGGAACACCCACCCGTCGCCCTCGCGCTGGGGGGGGGGGAACTTGCCCTTGTCCTTGCTCGAGGTGGGCTTGCCCACGCCGCTCCACTTCGCGCCCATGGGTCCCGGCGGCGCCAGGGGATGCGACGTGTAACTGTGCGCGCTCAAATAACCAACTTTTTTCTTTTTGGAAGGCCCGGGGGGGGGGCCTCCCGGACGAGTCCCCGCGCGACGAAGAGCACGGGGGCGGGGCACTCCGAGCCGCGCCGAACGCGGGAGGGGGAGGGCTGGAGGGCGGCGAAGACGCTCGCGCCCTCGCCCGACGCGAACCCGGCGCGACGCGCGCTCTGAAGAGAATCGTAATATCTCTTGGGGTTCTTTGCGTGGAGAGATCAAAATTTTCGATCTCCGACTCAAAAAAGCGCGCATTGCGCGGCTGACGCTTCAACAAACGCTCAACACTTCGGACTCCCGCCAGAGGAGAACTCTGCCGAGATTTCCTGGGCGGGTGCGAGCCGCACTCCTCGGCGGGATCCTCCTCGGCTGTTGCTGCTGGTGCTGCGCTTCGCGTCGTCGTTCGCTCGGTCCGCCCCGCCCTCACACCTCTCGGGCGCGCGCTCCGGTCCTCGCTCGCGTCCGTCGGCCGCCGCGGCGCTCGGATCCCTCGCGGCGCTCGCCATGGTGAAGCAGTTCGGCTCCACCGTCCACGCCCCGGTGCAGGACGCGCTGGAGGCGTACAAGCTCGCGCGCGTCGCCTTCGTGAAGAGCGTCAACGAGTTGCTGAAAGGCGGCGACCCGGGGGTCGATAAGGCGTTGCTCGACGGCGACGTCCTGCCCCTGCTGCACAAACCGCTCGTGCAAGGTGCGCGGCGGACGCACGCGGTCGCGGGGAGGCGACGCCCCGCGCGCGAACTCGGCGAGCTCGGCGCGTCGTCCGTCGCGTCGGCCAAATCCGGCACCCCTCCCGCCCCCGGTCCGGCGCCGTTTCAAATTTCCCGCGCCGCGGCCCTCGCCCACCGCCCTCGCGCCTGACGATCCCCCCCCTTCCCCCCTCGCTCCCCCCCTCAGACATCGTCCCGAGCGTGCAGGTCTCGACCCTCGCGGCGATGCGCGTCCTGACCGCGCGCTCCCCCGCCGCGGGAGACGAGCTCTGCGCGCCCGAGACGCTCGACAAGATCGTCGCCTCCCTCGACCACCCGACGCCCGCCGTCGTCGTCGCCGGGTGCGCGGCGCTCCGCGCGTTGGCCACCGAGGGCGACGTCGACCGCCACGCCTCTGCGATCGTCGCGTCCGGCGCCCTGCTCCCCCTCTCGCAGCTCCTCCACGTGCACGACCACGACGTGAAGGAGGCGGCGACGCGATGCCTCGCCGCGCTCGCCGCCTCCGGCCCCGAGCGCGCCGAGCGTCTCGTCCTCGGCCCCGCAGGAGGCGACGGGTCGCGCGAGGCCGAGTCCTTGCTCGAGGCTCTGTGCGTGAACGCCGCGGCCGAGGACGCACCCCTCACCCTGCGCGTCGCCATCGCGCGGTTCTTCGAGGCGGCGTGCACGCACGGCGAGGCGATCACGCAGCGCGTCGTCGAGACGGACGCGCCGGCGACGATGGCTCGGTTGGCGCGGGTCGCGACGGGGCGCGGGCTCGCCGCCGGGGACGCGACGGTGCGGGCGCGCGCGTCCGCGTTCGCGTGCTTGGCGCAGATGGCGAAGCACGCGGACGACCTCGCGGCGGTGGTGGCGGACACCGGGGTGATTCGCGACGCGACGGCGGGGGTGATGGAGGTGGGCGACGAGGGCGGGGCGGCGCGGACGGAGGCTTCGGAGGCGAGCGCGGAGGCGACGAGGGAGGCGGCGGCGGCGCTGCTGAGGGAGGTGGCGTCCAAGACGCCCGAGCTCGCCGAGCGCGTCGCGATGGACGGCGGCGTCGCGGCGCTGGTGAGGTGCCTCGAGCTCGAGCGCGGGCGGAAACGCGCGATCCTCGCGACGCAGACGCTCGGGTACGTCGCGGATTTCAAACCGTCGCTGGCGGCGGCGGCGACGGCGACGGACGGCGGGCGGTGCCTCGTGGACGCCCTCGAGGTCTCCGCCGACTCGGACGCGTCGATCGCCGCGGCGTGGGCGCTCGGGTGCGTCGCGCGGCACGGGAAGGAGTCCGCCGCGCCGCTCGCCAAGTGCGGCGCGATCAAGGCGCTCATGGACTGCTACGCGAGCGTCGAGGCGCGCGACGTCCCCGCGCTGAGAGAGCGCGCGAAAGCCGCGCTCAAGCACCTCGTGAAAAATTGCGGGTCGCTGCGCCTGCTGGACCCGCTCGTCGCGCCGGAGACGCCGGGGGTCATCCTGAGGCACGTCATCGCCGAGTTCGCGGATAAGCTGAGGGGGGACGTCGAGCTGAGGCGCGCGTTCGTCACGAGCGGGGGGCTCATGCGTCTGCAGGCGGTCCTGAAGGCGAACGACGCGCGCGCCGCGAAGGCGGCGAAGGCGCGCGAGGCGCAAACGCTCGGCGCGGCGGCGGAGACGGACGACCAGGAGAACGACGACGAACTCGAGCCCATCCTGGACGCGCGGGCGGTGCGGGACGCGAAAAAAATAAACGCCAACTTTCCCGCGGACGTCGTCAGCTACTACCTGTACTGCTGATGCGACCCGGAGAAACCGCTCACCGGCGCGGAGGCCGGAGAGCCGTCGGCGAAGCGCGAAGCGGGTCGGTTCTTCAAAACGTAGGATAGCCTCATCATTTTAAGGACGCGTCGTCGTGAAGCCAAAGGATGGCTTCTTCTCTCTCGGTCTCCCCGTTCGTTCTCTCGCTCGCGCGTCGTTCGTCCCCCCTCGTCTTCCCTTGGTCGAGCCCGGGACGCCCCCCCCCTCGCCCCTCCGGGATGGGATCCCGCGTCCTCGCGACCCTCCTCACGCGAAGAACATGCCGTTCCTGAGCTCGGGCCTGAGATCGATCCTCCTCGCGGGCGCGGGCGCGGGCGCGCGTCCGTCTCGTCCGTCTCGTCCGTCTCGTCTCCCCCCTCCTCCTCCTCCGGGTCCTCCCCACCTCTGGTCCCCCGAGTCCCCTGAGCGGAAGCTCTCCGTGTCCGACTTGTCCTCCTTGGCGGCGTCGTACGCGGCGCCCCTGGACGCGGCTAAGTGCGCGTAGTACACGGGCGGGACGACCGAGACGCTCCTCGTGCACCTGCAGTACGCGTGCGCGAGCGCGAAGGTGAGCCCCTGGAGGGCGTCCGGGCCGAACCCGCACTCGTCCAGGAGGACGTGGTAGTGGACGGGCTTCGTCGTGCCCTGGATCCCCGAGTGCGACTGCAGGAAGAAGTCGTACTCCGTCGGGTGGCACACGCCGGAGTCCACGACCGTGCCCGCGGGGACCTCCTGGTTCCTCCCCTCGCCGTCCCGGGGGTTCTTGACGAAGAGGCGCGTGTTGTGTCGCTTCTGCGCGACGACGAACGTGATCGGCGGCGCGTACGCGCCGTCGCCGAGCGACGCGAACGCGCGCCGAAGCGCGGGAACCTCCTCCTCGAGCGCGGTCTTGAACTGCGACTCGCTGACGCCGTCGCGGTAAAACAGGACGCGCTGGGGCATGGACCGCCCCGGATCGCCCGCGCCGCCGTTGGCCTCGTAGAAGGCCAGGATCACCTCCCGCGCCATGCCCTCGAGGTCGTCGATCATCTCCCGCCGGTCGCTCTGCGCGGAGAGCCTCGCGACGTACTTGGACGCGTCCAGATCGACGTTGCCGACGACGCTGGCGACGCTCGCGCTCGACGACCCGGGGCTCGCGTGCGCGACGTCGCCGCCGAAGATCAGGGTCGGCTTCGCGAAGAGAGGGACCGGCGTCGGGGCTTGCGTCGGCGAGACCAGGCAGTTCACGCCGCCGAGCTTGGCGTTGACCTTCTGCATGACGTTCGCGAAGTACTGCTGGTTCATCTTCTTCGGGTTGTGGCGCATGCACTGCGTCGGGACGCCGAGATCGAGCTCCGCCGTCTCCTTCACCGCGTTGTACATCTCCACGTTCACGCCCGTGCCCGAGGGCAGGAGGCAGTACACGAGCTGAAACTTCCGCCGGGCCCGGGCGCACACGCACCGCAGACACTCCTTCGTGCTCTCGTTGTCGCCGCGCTTGTCCACGAGCAAGCCGTTCTCGGAGACGCGCAGGCCGATGACGCACTCCATGCTCCTCGCGAGCGAGCCCGCGAGCTGCCGAGCCTCGCGCTCGGGGACGTACGGATCCATCACCACGAGCGCCCAGTCGTTCAGCGCGTCGATCCCCCCGGGGGCCTCGCGGAGTCGGTAGTTGGAGAGGTTCCACGCCCCGGCCCGCGGCGACGCGACCCGGTCGTCGCGGTAAAAGAGTCGAGGCGGGTCGAGGACCCTCCCCGAGACGCCCGCCATGTGGCGGTTGACCCTGACGTTGAACGCCTTCGGCCCGGGGTCGGGCTCGATGTGCTTCACGACCTGGTCCTCGATCGCGCGGCGCCGCGCCGCGGGCGGCAGCGCGGTGACCTTGATCATGCTGGCGCTCGCCTGGCTGTCCTGCAGGAGCTGCTGCCGCTGCGCGGGAACGTGGCACACCTCGAGCGGGAAGTACGCGAGCCGCTTCGAGCTGCCGCACGCGACGCACGGGAGGTCCGGGTACTTCAGCGCGATCTTGTAGTGCTCCGCGAAATACGTCGCCACGGAGACCTCGCGGCCGCCCTCCTCCCTGAACGTGAGCCGCGACGCCGCGAGCTGGGATAACCCGCGGCTGGTTTTGCGCCGCCGGACCGTCAGGTGCGTCAGCTCGATCTTGATGTTGCGAAACGCCTTGTTCGCCTCCTTGTGGTCGCCGCGATCCAGGGGCGCGGGCGGAAGCCGCCCGTTGAACACCGCCTTGAGGCGGTCCACCGCGGACTGGTCCGCGACGAACGCGCCCGCGGCGGTGTTCACGACGAGGTGCGTGCCCGACTGCGTCGGGCGCGCGCTGAGGGAGTACCCGAGCCAGCACTCGAAGCCGCCGGTGAGCGGGCGCTTGTTGTCGCCGCTCAAAAAGTTGCGCCCGATGTTCACCCACGCGGGGTTGGTCGAGCGCTCGTGGCGCATGATCACGTCCAGGGCCTGGAACGCCTGGGCGGGGATCGCGGAGGCTTCGCCGCGCGCGTGCGCGTCGATCATCCTGGGCACCTCCATCTGCGTCGCGAACTTGATGCGAACCTGTAGGTGGAGCGAACCGGGGCGGGGCGAGCGAGGGAGGCGGGGCGGGAGGAGAGGGAGGGGAAACGTCGTGTCAGAAAAAGTTCCATCTCGCACGTCTCGTCATCGTCTCGATGAGTCGTAGTCGTACCTGGAAGTATTCGCCGGGCTGACCCGGGGCGTCGTCTGGCCTCGGCACCGGGATGGTGATGCCGTTCTCGCGCTCCGCCTCCGGAATCGCCGCGGAGGGCGCGAAGAGCTGCTTGGACCCGTCGTACGCCAGCGCCTTCCACCCGCGCATCTTGGCGAGCGTGCCGAGCAGCGACCTGGTCGGGGCGGCGCGAAAAAAAGCGGGGTCAGAGAAAAAAAGCGGGGAGATATGTCGTCCTCGCGTGCCCGCCGGGTTAGAGGTCGCACCGGCACAGACGAGGTGGGAGCTGCCTCTCCGCCTCTTGCGTCGACGTCGTGGGTCCGGCTTTCGCGCCCGATGCGCTCGGGGGGGTGATGGTGACGTCGTAGAGCGTCAGCGGCGGCATCCGGTTGACGTCCACGCGGAAGTGGTTAGCGACCAGCTCGATATTTTTCCCGCGGCTGCCGTGCCCCGGACGACGCGGCAGCGCGAGCGCTCCGGCGTCCGGCGCCGAGGTCGTCGGTGTCTGGATCGGGACCGCCGCCTCGACGGGGGCGTCTCCGCGCTCGCGCTTCGTGCCGTAGCCGCTCATGGCGGGTGCTCGTCTGAAGTGCGCCGTCGACGTCGCGACCAGCCACGACGAAGTTTCGGCGTCCTGCCGGTCGTCGCGTCCGAGACACTTGGAGCAATCGCCGCGCCCAGGCTCTTCATCGTCGAACCGGGCTCCGCTCGACTTCCGTCTGGTCGGCACTTTCGCTGACGCGCGGTTCGCGCGTCGGCATGCCCCTCGCGCGCGCCCGCGCGGACGCGGCGCGTCGGCGCGTCGGCGCGCTCGCGTCGCACGCCCCCCTCGACCTCGCGTCCACCTCGGCGCGCTCTTCCACCCCCGCGCCGCCCCCCGTCGTCGCCTCGCTCGACGATTGGGAGGCGCTCGTCGGCGGGCCTCCCTTCGGTCCGGGCCCCTGGCTCGACGTGGACCAGGCCCGCGTGGACGCGTTCGCGGAGTGCACGGGCGACCACCAGTGGATCCACCGGGCCGGCGCGGCGACGCCCTTCGGCGGCCCCATCGCGCACGGCTTCCTCACCCTCGCGCTCCTCCCCGCGCTCCTAAACCCCGCGGGCGGCGGCGGCGTCCTCCCGAAACACGCGTGGGCGCGCCACGAGCTCAACTGCGGATTCCATCGCGTCCGCTTCGTCGCGCCCGTGCGCGTGGGCGCGCGCGTCCGAGCCCGCGCGAGCCTCGTCGCGACCAAACGGATCGAGGCGAAGGGGGCGGGCGATCGGGGCGATCGAGGGCGAACGATCGGGGTGGAGTCCACGCTCGCGGTCGTCGTCGAGGCGGATGGCTCGGAGAAGCCCGCGATGGTCGCCGAGTGGATCACCAGGCAGTACGGCGACGTCGAGAAAGAGGCGCGGTGACGTCGAAGAGGCGCGGCGCGCGGGCGCGGTATCACATCCCGGTAGCTCTAGAATCGCCTCGACTCCCGATCGTTCGAACGGACGCGCGACGCCTCCGCTCTCCCACCACGACAGAAGCGCGTCTCTTCGCGTCTCTTCGACTCTCCGAACGTTTTTTACTCCTCGCTCGCAAAAATGTGGCTTCTCGTCGTTATTACTCCTCCCCCGGCCCTCCTCCCTTGGGCCCGCCCGCCTGCTTCGCCATGATGATCTGGTCCACGCGGAGGACGGTGGTGACCGCCTCCACCGCCAGCTTGAGCGCCCACCACTTGACGAGGAAGACGTCCGCGATGCCGTCCGTCTCGTTCAGCTCGACCCACTGCTTCTCCGCGGTGACGTCGACGCCGGCGCCCGTCTCCCCCGCCGCGTGCGCGGCGTAGAGGTTGTACACGACGTCTGTGGCGGAGAGGCCCGCGTTTTCGGCCAGGGTGCGCGGCACCACCTCGAGCGCCCTGGCGAACTTCTCGATAGCGTACTGGTCCAGGCCCGTCTGTTTGCGCCCGAACGCGGCGAGTCGGTGCGCGAGCTCCATCTCCGTCGCGCCGCCCGCGGGGACGACCCTCGAATCCTTTGCGAGCGCCTTGTACGCGTTGACGCCGTCGTCCACCGCTCGCTCGACGTCGTCCATGGCGTTCTCGGTGCTTCCGCGGAGGACGACGGTGGCGACGCGGGAGGTGGCGTCGTTCTGCTGCACGACGACGCACTTCGTGCCGCCGATCTCGCGGACGTCGATGCTGGACACGTCCCCCAGCTCGTCCGCGGCGGGGCGGCCGAGCTTGATGATCCCCGTCGCGTTGACGGCGCGGCAGAAGCGCCGGAGCTCAAACTTGCTCGGCAGCTTGATCGCCATCAAGCCGTAGCGCTCGATGAAGTGCATCGCCATCTCGCCGAAGGACTGGCCGGAGACCACCACCGTGGCGCCCGAGTCCGCGATCATCTTGATGTACTCCTCCATCTTCTGCTCCTCGCCCAGGGAGTACGACTCAAGGTCCTTCGCGCTCGTGATGAGCACCGTGCCCTTGGTCTCCGTCGCGCTCGTGTCCACCGCGCAACCAAACACCGCCACCTTGGCGTCCTTGGCGTGCTTCACCGTGCCCTCGCAGTCGCGGCGAAGCACCATCCCCTGAACGACCTGGTTCTCGTGCAAACTCGAGCCGACGATCTTTGCCACCCGCACGTTATCCACGTTGAAGTTGAGCGCGTTCTTGGGGCACACGTCCACGCACGCGCTCGCGCACGTCTCCGCCAACAGCGCCTCGTACCCAAACTGCTTGGACGAGAGCGTGCCCTTGAGCCGCGCCGCCACCGCCGCCTTGTCGCGGACGTCCAGCGTCTCCGACCCGGGGATGACGAGCTCCTCGAGCCACTCGAGCGTCTTCCCGAGCGCCTTCTCGTACCCCTCGATGATCTCGCTCGGGTGCAATCCGTCGCGGATGAGCTCCTCGGCGTTGCCCAAGAGCTCGCCGCCGAAGGTCACGACGAAGTTGGTGCCGTCGCCGATCTCGTGCTCCTGGGCCTGCGCCGCCATGACGAGAAGCTTCGCCGCGGGGTGCGCCACCTCGAGCTCGCGGACGATCACCGCCGCGTCCGACGTCACGAAGAGCTTATCGAGGTGGTTGATCACCATCTTGTTCATGCCTGGGGCGGCGGCGCGTGATAGAGTGCGTCGGATAGTCCGGGGGGGGGGGCGGTCAGATCGCGGATCGGATCGGAAATACGAAACGTTGACTGGCACGTGACACTGGGCGGGAAGAACCAGCGCGGTTCGGGCCGGCGGTTGGATCTGGGGCGCACCGTTCGGGCCGAGGGACGTGCGCGTGATCTTGGAGAGCTGCTTGCACGCCTCGACGTTCTTGATCACGGCCTCGTCGAGGCCGGACAGGTGCTTGTGGCCATCCTGCGGGCGGCGGGGAGGGGGTGGGGTGGGAAGGGGCGGGTCGCTCGGTCAGCGGCGTCGGCGAGATCGCGCGAGGGGCGTACTTTTTCGACGATCGCGCGAACCGGGCGACGCGCGATCTCGTCCGAGAGGCGCACCTTGAGCATGGACTGGAGTCCATACGGCATGCCCGCCATCTTGCCGGCGTGTCTGCGTGCGACTCGCGGGACGCGCTGGAGGGGTCGAGCCGGACGCGGTCTCCGCGCGCTCCTCGAATACGCGCGGCGTGGACCGCCGGCGCGTCGTTTTTCAAAGCGCGAGCGGACGGGCTTTGAGTGGTATCGAAGAAATGTCGCTCCCGCCAACCGACGGACCGAAGTTCTGATGCGGGGCGCGCCTCGGTCTCTCGTTTGCCGCGACGAGTGGATCGATGCCCACGACCGTTCGGGGCTGTTGCACATCGACGTCGCGCGCGTCGGGCGCTTCGGCCTCCCCGGGACGAGATGGAGGACGACGACGTGTCGCGGTACTACGCCACGCTGAGCCGCGGGGAGGCGGTTCGAGCCGTCGCGCACGCCGCGCGGCCCGCGCTTCTGCTCGCCTTCGCCGCGTGCTTCGTCGCGGGGGTGTGGCTCGGGCGTTGGAGCGTGCTGTTCGAAACGCGCGCGCGGAGGCGCCACCTCGACGCGGCGGTGGAGAAGATCGTCGAGGGCGTGCTCGCGGGCGGAGGCGTCAAGGACGCCGGCGCGTCGACCGCGGAGACGCGCGTCGCTCCCATCGTGGAGGGCGTCCTCGCGGGCCTTCGCGACGCCCCGGGCGGGCCCCGCGCGGCGAACGGCACGCATCCCGCGGGGAGCGCCTCCCCCGAGCGGTCGACGCGCCCCTTCGACGCGGCGGCGGCGGCGGCGGCGGCGGCGGCGGCGGAGCGGGCGGAGCTTCAGCGCGCGGCGGCGTCCCTCGCGGCCCAGGCCGCGCACGCGGCGCACGCGGCCGCGGCGTTCGCGCGCGAGGAGCAGACCCCGGTCGAGATGGACGTCGACATGGAGGACGCCTACGTCCCGCCCCCCGAGGAGGAGGAGGAGGATGAGGCGGCGGCGGCGGCGGCGTCGGCGTCGGCGTCGGCGTCGGCGCCCGTCGCCCCGCCCACGCCCCCCGTCGAGACCTCCGCGGAGTTCCCCGCCTTCTCGAGGGAGGAGGCCGATTCCGCGGCCGATTCCTCGGGGCCCGAGCCCGAGCCCGATCCGGAGTCCGCTCCCGAGCCCCCCGCTCCCGATCCCGAGCCCGAGTCCCCGACGCGCCTTCGCGCGCGGGAAGCTTCGGAGGCGCAGCGCTCGGCGGAGACGGAGCGCCAGAGGCTCGAGGCCCGCGCGGCGAAGAAACACGCGAAGAGCGCTCGGCTCATGACCGAGCGCGTGGCTTCGCACCGGCGCGTCATCGAGGAGAGCGAGCAGCGCGCGTCCGCGCTGGACGACGCGCGCGCCGAGGCGCAGCGCGACTTCGAGCGCTCCGGCGCTCACGCGCTCGCCTCCGCGGGGTGCCTGGAGGCGACGCTCGCGACGCTCGGGCTGTACGAGTTCCCCCCCGAGAGCCCCGCGGCCGCGTCCCACGCGTCCGCGGCGAAGGTGGAGTCCGCGTACAAGCGCGCGCTCGCGAAGTGCCACCCGGACCGGTCCGCCGCGCGCGGGGACGACCTCGCCGCCTCGGCCAGGTGTGAGGAGGTGTTCAAGCTCCTCCAGGCGGCGCACCTGCGCTGGATCGCGCTCGGAAAACCCGTCGGCGCGCTCGCCGCCGCCAAAGCCGCCGTCGCCGTGGGCATTCCCCATTCCCGAGGCTCGCACGCGTACCGGGGGCGGCATACGACCGCGGCGGCGGCGGCGGCGGCGGCGGCGCGTTCGGGCGCGGAGACGCGAAGCGGAGACGGAGACACGGCGACGCCTCCGCGGCGGTGGCGACCGAACCAATCCGCCGGGAATAACCAGCCGCACGGGAACAACCACCACTCGTTCGACGCGTCGGCGGCGGCGAAGGAGGCGTCTATGCGCGAGCGCGAGCGCGACGAGTTCCGCGAGCGCGCCAAGCGCACCGCGGCTGCTGCGGCGGACGCGTTGCGTCGCGAGGAGGAGCGCGTCGCGGCGGAGGCGGCGCTCGATCGCGAGCGTCGCGAGGCGCAGGAGCGCGCGGCGCGGCGGACGGCGGAGCGGAACGTCGAGGCGATCAAGGCGGCGATGGCGGCGGAGGAGGCGGCGCGGACGCGGTCGGCGGCGGCGGCGGCGATGGCGGCGGAGGCGACGGCGAGGGCGCGCGCGGAGAACGAGGCGGCGGCGCGAGCGGCGCGCGAGGCGTTTCACGACGCCGTCGGGGGGCGAGGCGCCGAATTCGGCGAGGATTCGAATAATACCGCGAAGGAGGGCGGCGTCGGAAAGACGTCGCCGGACGCGGCGTTCTTCGAGAGGGAGACGCGGGAGAGCGCGAGGCGGCAGAGGAAGGCGCGGCGGCCGCCGACGCGCGACGCATCCTTCGAGGCGAACATGGAAAAGCTGTAGCGCGGGAGGAGCCAGGAGCCCCGAGCCGGAGCCCGTCGCGTACTATCATATCATACTTTAAGAAAGTACGTAGGATATTCATACCATCGTCGCGCGTGCGTCTCGTCATCGCCACGGTTTCGGCGGGGAGTCGTTCCTCGGCCTCGGTCCTCGCCGCTCGTCCGCGTCCTCCTTGGCCGCCGCGTCGACGCTCCGCGTCCTCGCCCTGGCCTCGTCGATCCTCCTCCTCGTCTCCGCGTTACTCTCCTCCATCCTCCGCAGCCGGACCTGCCAGTCGCCCTCCCTCGCCGCCTCCTTCGCGCGCATCACGTCGAGCGCGTCGATTGTCGCCGCGGCGCCCGAGCGCCGCCTCGCGGCGTTTGCCTCGGCGGCGCGCGCGTCCTCCGCCTCCGCGCGCGCGCGACGCGCGCGAGCCTCCCTCGCGTCCGCGTCCGACCAACCGCCGTGACGATCGCGACCGAACTCGTCGGCGGGAAAGCCCCGAGACGAAGCGCCGTCGGCGTCCGCGTCTTCGTCCGCCCCGACGCGTCCACCGGAAAAACCCTCGCGCCGGAAAAACCGTTCGCGCTTCTCCCTCGCGCGGTCCGCCGCCTCGCGCGCCTCCCTCGCGGCCTCGGCGACGAGGGACGAGCGACCAAACCCCAAGCCTCCCCGCGTCCCACCCGTCCGCGTCGGTTCCGTTTCCGGCGGCGTTCGCGAGGGATGTTCGCGAGGGAATGTTCGCTTGGGATCGTCGAGCGTCGTCGCGAGCGCGCGGGGGTCGGGGAACCACGGCGCGCGTCTGTTCGCCTCGGCGGCGTTCAGGGCGAGCGGGCGGAAGGGCTCAAAGGGCCCCGCGAACCGCGACGCGTCCACCCCGGCGCGACGCATGTTCGCGGCGAACACCCGTCCCGAGGGGAAGGCCGATCGTGGCATGGGATCGCGGCTCAGAATCGCCGAGGCTTCGGCGGAGGCCGGCGGAGGCGGAGACGCGTCCTCATCCTCTTCGGGCGACGGCGGACCCTTCGCGACGGGACCACCTTCGTTCGGACCCTTCGCGACGGGACGACCTTCGTTCTCGTCCGCCGCGCGTTCGGGAAGCGCTCCGGGACCACCTTCGTTCTCGTCCGCCGCGCCTTCGGGAAGCGGCGCTCGGAGGCTTACCATTCGATGTTCCTCGGCGCCGGCCCTCCTGACGCCCTCCTCGAGCGCGGCGACGGAGCTCACGAGCCCCTCCATCGTCGCGACGGACCGATGCGACAATTCTCTCACCTCTCGGTCGCCGGCTTCGAGCTCGGCGACGACGTCGTCGAGCCGCCTCTCTCGCCGCCTCGCCTCCGCGCTAACACTCAGGCGCTCCGCCTCCGCCCTGAGCGCGACCACCTCCCTCGCGGCGTCCCGCTCGGCGTCCGCCGCGCGCGCGAGCGCCGCCTCCGCCTCGCGGGTCAGCGCCTCCGCGCGCCTTCGCTCCGTCGCGGCGCTCGCGCGGTTCGCGTCCGCGGCGAGCAGCGCGGCGTTCGCGTCGCGGAGCTCGCGCTCGAGCGCCTCGCGCGC
>MDSW01137702.1_pt1 | contig 13938 bp, 7 predicted proteins | sample 811171 | NCBI WGS metagenome assembly MDSW01 (sample SAMN05326641, study PRJNA326480) | marine metagenome | isolation source: seawater | place: Atlantic Ocean: North West | collected 2012 | reverse complement strand
CGCGCTGGCGCTTGCAGGGGACGATGGCAGGCTGGCATCGCGGAGTCGAATCTGCATGGCACTGTGTCAACGCAACTTCGGCAACGATGTTCGCGAACTGGATACGTATCGCGATCTCATCAAGACCAACCCGGAATTTCAGAATGCCCGCCTGGGCCTCGCGGCGGCATACGTTCGTAACAATCAGATTTCACTGGCCATCTCCGAGTACCGGCAGCTGATGCATGTGGATGGTGTCCCGAAATATCTTGCCGGTCTGATGATCCGATACCAGCTCTCGCTCCCACCCCGTGAACGGGACTGGAGCGAAGTGCAGACGCTGGTGATGTCAGACGATTCTCCGGTCACAGATGTGGTGGAACGTACACTGTTGCAGGCTGACCTCAACTTTGCCATGGGCTATCCGTCGCGAGGGATGGACGTTCTGGATATTGCCAGTCGTCGATTCCCCGACAATCAAAAAATCAGTCAGGCCGTTCGACAATTGACATCGAGTCACGCCGAAGGACTGAACCAGAGGATTCTGAAGCTGCTCGAAGAGGACCCTTCGAACCTGGAAGCTCACATAAGCATTCTCAGACTGCAGCTGGCTCGGGAGGACTCGAGCGACATGGAGGCATGGCTGCAGCGTTTGGCGTCAGGGGACGCGTGTCAGAGCCTCAGTCGTATCGAGCGACTGCTTGTGATTGCAGAAGCTGCGACAACTGTTGCCGAGGCTGAAATCACAGTCAGGCAGGCATCCGATCAAACGACGATCCTGCTCAACAATGCGGGTGAAGCATGGAAACAGATCTGTGAGTCGACTCCGGCGCACTACAGTTCGTATGCCAGATTCCTGGCCATTCATCGCTCTGCAGATTCCGCGTTTGATACGATCAGAAATGCGAAACAGATTCCGCCGGGAATCAAGTCCCTTGCTCTGGTCGAATGCCTGCGTCAGAAGCCGGATGATCGCGAGTTTCAAACGGCAGTTGGTAATGAACTGGTAGAACTGATCAATGCGGAGCCTGCCAACATGGACCTGCGACTCGCGTATGCAGACGCACTGCTGACTGTGGGTGAGCACAAAGCGGCTGAGCAGATGCTGACAGAACTGTCTGAATCGGCTCAGGATGCACGGGCATTCGGACGGCTTGCATGGATGGCAGTCTTCGTCTCAGAGGATCAGGAGACAGCACTCAAAATGTCTGAAGCCGCGACGCTTCGGCAGCCTGCTGATACAACGATCAGAAGCATTCGAGCGCTGGCCCTGGCCGAGTCCGGTCAGGCGGAGCAGGCTTTGGAAGTTCTGAGGTCGATTCCTAAAGGCAGCCGCTCACCGTCATCATTGCTCTACGAAGCACGTGCTCAGCAGTTGGCAGGACGAGATTCGGCCGCGGCGAAGATGGTGCAGTATCTGATGCTCAAGAGGGCAGCGCTCGCGGCTCCAGAGGTGAGCCTGTTGAAACGCATGCAGGAGCAGCTGGGAGTGACCACGCCACGCATGAGTCGACGGTAGGTCACGTTTCAACCTGACGCGAGGCCAAGGTCTGATAGGGGTTGCGCGATACAAGCCCACAGCGGAACAGGAAATTGCATCCGTCGACATAAGGCGTTTGACAGCCTTGCTTATTGTTAGCCGAGACGCGTGAGCGTCCGGGCGAAACGCACAGTCTGGCCGCTCGTTGGCCCCCGAGGCCTCACGGCTTTCGGCTCACATGTACTTCATGCAGCAAGGCTAATCGTGGATCCATCGATTCGTGTCAGGTTGAAACCTGACCTACTGCTTTGACTGCAGTCGATTGAGGAACCGCTGCATTTCCGGCGGCCATTGTGTGTCGAACTTCATGAGCTTGCCATCGGACGGCAGCTTGAACTCAAGCACGGCAGCGTGCAGGGCAAGACGCGGGATGCGGCTTGTGTCTTCGACGTCCGGTCCGCCCATTGGCCCGCGATACTTGATGTCACCGCAGATGGGGTGCCCGAGCTCCGCAAGGTGAATGCGGATTTGATTCGTGCGGCCTGTTTCCAGGCGACATTCGAGCTCGCTGTACTCTCCGAGCTGTCGGAGAGTGCGAATGTGAGTAATTGCCTCCTGGCCAATCGATGTGTCGTCGGTGCTGCCGCGTAATCCATCTCCGCGGTCACGAATGAACTGCGACGTAACCGTCTGGTCTGCAACCGTCCCGGGGACCAGTGCAAAGTACTTCCGCACGGCCTTGTGTTCCGCAAACTGCTCAATGAGGTGTGTCTGCGCCTTCTGAGAACGAGCAAACATCAGCAGTCCACTGGAATCACGGTCAATGCGATGTACGGAAAACATCTTTGGAAGCCGTGGTCGAATCCGTTTGGATTCATTCTTCTTCGCTGCGTGAGTGCGCAACAGTTGCGGGACACACTCGTCGAGCGTTGGCTGCTGCTGCTTGCGGGCACGCGACCAGCCCATTTCATCTTTCCGGCGCAGGGTGGTCATGCCGGAGGGCTTGTGCACGATGATCACGTCCGGGTCCACATAGAGAATGCGGACATCTTTTCGCGTGGGGGGCGGCGGCACAGGCCTGTCACTGATCTGTACGGTTTCACCGACAGTCAGTCGTCGCCCTTCGTCCATGCACAGCACGCCTCCGATCGAGATGTGTCTGCCCTGCATCAGTTTGCGGGCCGCTGACCACGAAAGTGAATCCGGTGCCTGTTTCCGAATCGCCGCCAGAATGGCCGGCTGATTCTCGTCTTCGCATGTAAACTGAAATTCCATGGCGGGCATTGTAGGGACTCAGGCTCCGCTTGCATGCGTGTTGCTCAGGCCTGCTCTGACGAGCCACGAAGTGGCAGCAATATCCAGCCGCGGGGGAAGCCCGCAGTTGGCCGCGTCCTCCGATCATTGTCGGCAAAGCGGCGACAGCGGTGATCCCAACCACCCGATTCACGGCTCGACAGCCCGGGCCGCTCGCGCCGCAACCCATTGAACCCAGGTGCGGCATGCCTCGCCGCCTCACATCACGCGAGCACTTCCTTTACAACCTCACCGTGCACATTTGTCAGCCGCCGCTGAATACCGTTGTGGTAGTACGTCAGCTGCTCATGGTCGATGCCAAACAGGTGCAAAACGGTGGCGTGAAAATCGTGCCATGGCGTCGGACGCTCCACAGCTTTCCAGCCCACTTCGTCGGTTGTGCCAACGGCTGTTCCCGGCTTCAGGCCGGCACCCGCCATCCAGCAGCTGAAACCATATCGATTATGGTCACGGCCCGGTCCGACCTGATTGGCGGCGGATTGAGCGAACGGAGTCCGGCCAAATTCTGTCGTGAAAATGACGAGCGTATCTTTCAGCATGCCTCGCTGTTTCAGGTCACTCAGGAGAGCGGCTACCGGCTTGTCGATTCGGCCTGCTTCCAGCGTATGATTGTCTTTGACGCTTTCGTGAGCATCCCAGCTGGCTCGCGGACTCCCGGCGATCGGGCCCCCGGAGAACAACTGTACGAACCGGACACCGCGTTCAAGCAGTCGTCTTCCCAGCAGGCATCGGCGGCCCATGTCTGAAGTGTTCTTTTCGTTGAGCCCATACCGATTCCGGGTCTCCTGTGTTTCGCCGGAGATGTCCGCGACTTCAGGAACCGATGACTGCATCTTTGCTGCGAGCTCATAGCTGCGAATGCGAGCGGCCAGCACAGGGTCTGTTCCTGTCCGCTCGGAATGCTTCTGATTGATGGCGTTGACGAAGCTGCGAGTGTCCCGATCAGTGTCCGCCCCAAGCTCACGTGCCGGAAACAGATCCCGCACCGGTCGTTCTCCGCCCTTGAAGACGACTCCCTGGCTGCTGGACGGGAGGAACGCGCTGCTCCACGTTGAGGCTCCCGTGTTGGGAGCTCCGCGTTCATCGTTCAGGACAACATATGCGGGCAGTGATTCGGATTCTGATCCAAGACCATAGGAGATCCATGACCCCATCGACGGGAACCCGTTGAACTCAAAGCCGCTGTTGGCCATGAACAGGGCCGGCGTATGGTTGGCTGACTCGGAAACCATCGACCGGATGATCGTCAGATCGTCGCCCAGCTCAGCAATGTTTGGAAACATTTCGGAGATCATCAGTCCGCTGTCGCCGCGCGGTTTGAACTCCCAGTCATGTTTGCGAAGCAGGCCAACCTTGCCGAAAAAAATGTCCGGCTTCTGGTCCATAGCCAGCGACTTGCCGTGCATCTTTTCGAGCTCGGGTTTGTAGTCGAAAGAGTCCACATGACTCATCCCGCCAATCAGGCAGATGTGGATGGCTCGCTTTGCTTTGGCTTCGAAATGCGGGCCGATATCGGCAGAGGCAGATTGCTGAAGCATGGAAGCGAGCGCCGTAGCTCCCAGACCGTTGATCCCCCAGTTGAAGAGGTTCCGTCGGGACAGCGATGATTGGGATTCAAACATTCTGAAACTCACAAAGTTGGTGAGGCGAATTGAGAAGAAGCAGGAGTGGCTCTACTCAATGACGACAAACTCGTTGATGTTAAACAGGCCTCGGCAGAGGGCTGGCAGGCCGTGTGCCATGACAAGCTTCTGAGACAGTTGTGACTCTTCATCTGTCGGAAGTCTTCCAACTGCCAGCTGCCATGCTGTTTTGACCTGAGCAGCCACGTTCTGCGGCGATGATTTTGCAACGCGGGCTGCGAATTCGTCTGCAGTCTTCAGGACGAAAGAATTGTTCAACAGGCTGAGCGCCTGCAGTGGTGTCGTGGTGACCGCTCGACGGGGAGCAGTTGCGGCTGGGTCCGGACAGTCGAAGGTATCGAGGAGTGAACTGCGGCCTCCCCGGGGATTAAATCGGTAGACAGTGCGGCGATTGAATTGTGGTCCGTCCACTGCCATTGCGGTGTAATAATTCGTTCCATTGTTGGCAGTCACCTTGACGTCTTCGAAGCTGGGTCCGCCCATCTGCAGGTTGATGGTTCCCGATATTGCCAACATGGCGTCACGAATCGACTCGGCTTCCAGTCGTCGTGGGGTCATTCTCCACAACAGGCGGTTGGCCGCATCAACAGACGCTGGGTCTTTCTGTCCGGGAGCCACGTGAATGTAGCCCGCCTGCTGCCATGTTGCGGACGTAAGAATCAGACGGTGTAATTTTTTAATGCTGTAGCCGTTGTTCCGAAACCACGCTGCAAGGAACTCGAGCAGTTCCGGGTGTGACGGTCGGCCGCCGTTGAATCCAAGATCATTGGGTGTATCAACGATGCCTGTCCCAAAATGATAATGCCAGATGCGATTTACAATGACGCGAGCAAACAGCGGGTTGTTGTGACTGGTGATCCAGTCGGCCAGTTGACGTCGTCGGTCCGCTTCCGGAGCGTTTGCGGCAAGACCAAAATCAGCGTCGACGCCGCTGACTGCTCCCACTGCTCCTGGCGTAACCTGGTCTCCCACCTTGTCAGGGTCACCCCGCAGCAGGACATTCGTGACGGCTCCTCCTCCGGGAGTGAGCGTGTAGATTCTTTGGCGAGCCAGACGGGCCTGTGATTCTCTTTTTTGATTCAGGGCCGTGACCTGTGTTTTTAGTCGGGACCGCTCCTTCCGCTTTGCTTCCGGCAGCCACTCGACGATCTGCTCTTCGGGGACCCATGCCGATGGATTGCCCGCAGTCGCCGCAATCTCTCCCGGTGAGAGGGCTCGATCATAGAGTGCCGCACTGAGGATCTTCGCGCTGAGTTGTCGGTTGCCACCTGGAGGCTTGTGCCGCAGTCCAAACACAATCTCCGTATCACCGGCGTTGAATGTCTGCAGCCCGGCTTTACGGATGGATCGTCCGTATGGCACACCATTGCGATACGCCGTGATCGTTCCGTCCTTCTGATAGACAATTGCCATATGGACCGGTCGGCTGTTGGCTTCCGTTTCCTGCGGGGCCTCGAACGAATCTGTCCTGACAAAGCCATTGCTGCCTGCCATCCATTGGCCAGCCTCGCGTTCACCAAACACGATGGCATCAAAGATCACACCATCACGCTTCTCAATGGAGATCACTCCACCGCCACGCTGTGTGAGGTTGTCGAGCTGTACCCATGCTTCCAGAGTCTTCTCACCGATATTCTTTGCGAGTGGTGCCGTCTGCACCCATGACTTCCCATCGACGATCAGCGCTCCGTTTTCGAGCTTCGCGCCACTCATGAACTGTCCGTGCAGATTTCCAATACTGTCCCGCAGGTCTGAATCGAACTCCCACCTGGCAAAGGCCTTTGGTAACTCGGGTTCCCTGGCATCGCCTTTCTCTCGCGCTTCGATGATCGCTTTGCGGGCTACGCTATCGATTGCGTTGAGCTGCTCCGTCACAACTGACAGTTTTGCTTCTGTGTCTTTCAGCTGTTCGGCAGCCTCGGCCGACTGTTCTTCGCGTTCGCCGTAGCCCAGTCCTGAGATGGCGGATGAAAGACGATAGAATTCCTTTTGAGAAATCGGGTCGAACTTGTGGTCATGACACCGCGCACAGTTCACTGTCAGTCCCACGAAAGTCTGGCCAACTGTCGCCAGCACTTCTTCGAGTTCGTCCTGTCGTGCCAGCAACTTCATGCGTCGGCTGCCACCGACGACCGTGTTGTGGACGCCGGCGACCCAGAACCCTGTGGCTGCTGCTCCTTCGACACCACCGACCAGTTTGTCACCGATGAGCTGCATGCGGACGAACTGGTCATAAGGCAGATCGTTGTTGAAGGCATTGATGACCCAGTCGCGATATGGCCATGAGTTGCGTCGTGGGTTATTTCGTTCAAAGCCGTCACTTTCGCCGAACCGGACGACGTCCAGCCAGTGGCGGCCCCAGCGCTCACCGTAGCGGTGCGAAGCCAGCAGTTTCTCAATCAGTTTGTTCCATGCCTCCGGGGAAGGATCGTTTTCAAAAGACTGAACTTCTTCCGGGCTGGGCGGCAAACCAGTGAGGTCGAAATACAGTCGACGGATCAATGTGCGTGGATCTGCTTTATGAGCTGGCTGCAACCCGGCGTCACTGAGTCGCTTCAGCACAAAGTGATCAATGGAAACCCCGTCCGCCACAGGTTTGAGTGGCTGCAGAGACCACCAGTCTCTTCCGGCTCGTGAGTCTGTTGTATAGGCAAAGGGATCGAGGGGACTTGTTCCCCACTTTCCTCCCTGGCTGATCCATTGTTTGAGGACTCTTTTTTCTTTGGCATCCAGAGGATGTTTGGGAGGCATCTCATCTGCGTCCACGCGCCCCCACAGAAGACTCTCTGCTGGCTTGTTCTGCACGATCGCCGCGCCGGACTCGCCTCCCTTTGCGGCTGCTTCGGCTGTGGTCAGTGAGAGTCCCCCTTTTGGTTCTGCTCCGCCGTGACATTCCAGACAGCGTGAGGCAAGGATAGGGGCAACCTGGCTGTCGAAGTCGATGTCTTCAGCGGACGTTGTCTGTGGCAGGAAAAGGCTGGAAGTCAGCAGACAAACGGCGAAATGAGGCAGGCGGGTTCTCATGAGGCACCGGTAGCAGGAGGGAACTACGTTCATCAGAACATCAGGCTATCGTTTCCAGAGGGGCGCGACCAGTGTGCGTCGCCGACTGACTGCCTTCCTGGTATCCTGATGTAATAAACATGTTTCCTGCCTTGAGGGGCTCTTATGCGTTGCTCGTTTTTTCTGTGCCTTGCAGCCCTGCTATGTCCTGTGCTGCACGCTGACGACCGTCCGAATATTCTCATTATCGTGACAGATGATCAGTCGCCCTTCACCCTGTCATGTTACGGAGACACGCTCTGTGATACGCCTGTTCTTGACAGCCTTGCGAAGTCAGGGATGGTGCTCGATCAGATGTATCATATGGGGTCAATGAGCGGTGCGGTCTGCTCGCCTTCACGCACCATGATCATGACGGGGCGGACGTTGTGGCACCTGCCTCCTCGCAGTCGAAAGCCTCGGAAGGCAGAAGTCGGTCAGACAGACGGACGGGATATCCTCAATAACACTCTTCCGGCAGTCTTTAATCGCGCTGGCTATGAGACGTTTCGAACGTGCAAGAAGGGCAACAGTTATGCTCTGGCAAATGCGCTCTTCCAGATTGTGCGTGACCAAACCAGCCGAGGGGCAGACGCAACTCAGGGAAGTCAGTGGCACGGGGAACGCGCGCTCGAGTACCTGCAGGACCGAAAAGAAAGAAAGGCATCAAAACCGTTTCTGATGTACCTCGGATTCTCGCATCCCCACGACCCTCGTGTTGGACGGGATGATCTTCTGAAGAAGTACGGAGTGGAGAACCTGAAAAAACCTCCTACAGAAGTGAAAGAAGGAGCGCCCCCGCTGCCCGTTACATGGCTTCCCGAACATCCGTTCCACCACGGACATCCAGGACTGCGGGACGAAGTGGCGGTTTCCGGTGTGCTCAAGTCTCGAACGGAGGCAACAGTTCGCAATGAACGCGGGCGGGATTTTGCCTGCATCGAAAACATCGACCAGCAGATCGGACGCGTCCTCAAACAACTGAAGGCCAATGGGGAATACGACAACACGTACATTCTGTTTACGTCAGACCATGGCATCGCTGTCGGGCGTCATGGCCTGATGGGAAAGCAGAACCTGTATGAGCATACATGGAGGGTTCCCTTTCTTGCATTGGGCCCTGGAATTAAGGCGGGGTCTCGTGCTCCTGGACGCGGATACCTGCTCGATATTCTTCCCACCGTCTGCGAACTGGCTGGGATTGAACAACCTGAGACTGTGCAGGGAAAGAGCCTTGCCGGAGTGTTTCGGTCAGATCAGGATGCCGTTCGTGATACGCTCTACGGTTGCTATTGCGGAGGCACCAAGCCGGGCATGAGAAGCGTACGGAAGGGAGACTGGAAGCTCATCAAGTACGACGTCCTGGACGGGGAAGTGCAGAAAACGCAGCTGTTTAATCTGGCTGAGAATCCTCACGAACTCCTGAAACAGCATCATGCTGCGGATGTGGTCAGGCGGACGGGTCACGAGCCGGAGGCTCATCAGGTGAATCTGGCTGATGATCCGGCCCATGCTGCAAAGCGAAAAGAAATGGAAACGCTGCTGCTTAGCGAAATGCGACGTTTGAAGGATCCCTATCGACTGTTTGATCAGCCGGAAGAGTAGCGTTCACCTGGATCCGACTCAGCGACGGGACCCCTCCTCAATAATTGGAATTACACCCATGCGGTACAGTTGTCTGCTCGGCATCCTTGTCATGATCTCTGCTGTAAGTGCTCAGGAGAGTCCGAAAGAGATTCTGAACCGTTTCCGCAGTGCCGGAATGAAAGGGGGCGACTCGGCCGCTGGTGAAAAAGTGTTTCGATCTGAAAAGGCCGGCTGTACGAAGTGTCATACCACTGGTGAGAAGAAGCGACTTGCCGGCCCGGATCTCAACGTGATCGGCGACAAGTTTGATCGGAATCAACTGATCAAATCAGTGCTGGAACCAAGCGCGCGGATTCATCCTGATCACGCAACTGTCAGCCTTGTTCTCAAAAGCGGCAGGGTGGTTAACGGAGTCCTTAAACGGCGCACCGACGAATCAGTGGAGTTGTTTGATGAGCAGGGCAATGCGCAGTCGGTTTCAGTCGACGACATTGAGGAACAACGGGGCAGCAAAACGTCATTGATGCCAGCAGGCCTGCACAAACTGATGGACGAACAGCAGTTTGCGGACCTCATCGCGTGGCTGGAAACGAAGACTCAGCCGGACTCTGACCATCCCGGGATTCCATCTCAGATTTCATCTGCGACAAAGTCAGCAGAATTGAAGGTCTTTGCCGATGGGTTCGATCACCCTGTGTGGCTCACTCCCAAACCAGGCGAGCATGGGACGTGGATTGTTGTCGAACAGAAAACATGTAAGGCATGGCAATTGAAACAGTCAGCCGGGGACCTGACAAGATCCGTCTTTGTGGACATGAGTTCGGAGAGCATCAGTGGCGTCTATGAAGGAGTGATGTGCCTTGCGTTTCACCCGGACTTCGAAAAGAACGGCCTGTACTATCTGAATCACCACGTCCGTGAAGAGGGCGTGTTTTCTCCCGTGATTGTGGAGCGTCAGGCAACAGAGGATCGCAGCCGTGATTCCGGTCGTGCCACTCGTCGTTTGATACGCATTAAGCAGGAAACGGACCTTCACTGGGGCGGCATGCTGGCGTTTGGACCGGACAATCTGCTTTACATCGGAGCAGGCGACGGAGGGCCGCAGGAGGATCCCGATGGTCACGGGCAGAACACAAAGACCTGGCAGGGCAAGATCCTGCGAATCGATGTCGATGGTCGCACGGGTGATAAAGCGTATGGCATTCCTGATTCAAATCCGTTTGTCGGTCGCACGGATGTTCTGCCGGAAATCTGGGGACTCGGTTTCCGGATGCCTTGGCGCTTCAGCTGGGACAACAAAACGAATGAAATGTGGGTTGGTGACATTGGGCAGAATCTGTTTGAGGAAGTCACCATCGCAAGAAAAGGGGGGAACCACGGCTGGAATGTGTACGAGGGATTTACACACTTCTCTGACCGATACCGCAGACAGGGAGATTCCTATGTGCCTCCCGTCTTTTCGTACCGCCGCCGTCTGGGCGTTTCCGTGACCGGTGGTTACGTCTATCGCGGCACTCGCAACTCGTCGCTTACGGGTTGTTACATCTTTGGTGACTTCGAAACAAAGTACATCTGGGCACTGCGGCGGGAACCATCCGGAGGTGTGACTGTCCGGCGGATTGCTCAGTGTCCGCAAAAGCCGTGCTCCTTTGGAATCGATCACGACGGAGAGGTCTTTGTGATCGGATATCAGGGCACGATCTATCGACTTGTGGTCGATGGCGTTCAGTTTCCCTAGACGATTATTCGGGCCGACTGATACTGGTAATGGATTGGTGAAATTCGCAGCGGAGCCATCATTTGAGAATCCGTTGAGGGGGCAGAGGAGTCCATAGGCACTCATGAGTCTCGTGGGGGCTTCATGAAGATCGCTGTACTGCCTGCGATGTACGTGGATAAACGTATTTTTGGGACCACAACGGCTGCATACGGTTTCTGTCTGATTATCAGTGCTGCGCTCTGCGGGTGGGAGAATTTGAAGTCTGTTGCCGGCTGGCAGGGCTGTTATTCTGCATTGCAGGGGCATGTACGTTTTTTGTGGGAGCGGCTGTCAGCTCCCTGAAACTCAGGTCAACGAGGCAGCGGGCAACCTAAAACGTAAATTCTGGTTAACTGAGGGAGTATCCGGGCAGGATCGTTCTTGCGGTGAACTGTGTCTGTCGCGACACTTGGGCGTGACATTCCTGCAACTGATGCGAGAAGCAATGCTCCACGAATATATCGACATCTATAGCCCTCTCTTCAATATGGCCGTGGTGCTGGTCGCCGGAATTGTCGGGGGAGAGTTGTTTGCCCGTATGAAGCTGCCCAAGGTGACCGGTTGGATTGTCACGGGCATCATTCTGAGATGGTTTGACCTGCCTGGACTGACTGCAGATCCATCGCTTCATCCGAATCTGGATTACTTCAGTGAGAATGGCGTTCAGATCATCCCCACTCTCAATTCGTACGCTCCCTTTAACTTCTTTGTCCTTGGCTACATCGCATTCACCGTTGGGGCGACGCTGCATATCGCCAGCCTGCGCAATACTGAGAAACGAATCGGTTTGTTGCTGCTCGCAGAAGCGACGATCACTCCGTTGATTGTGGGGAGCATCATGGTTCTTTGCGGGATGGTGATGGGGCTCGACAGGGTCCCCGCGATTCTGCTGGCCGCGATTGCGATCGCCGGAGCTCCCGGGACAACAGTTCTTGTTGTTCAGGAAGCTCGAGCTCGCGGCATTCTCACGCGCACGCTGATCGCAGCCATCGGTCTGATCGATGTTGTGGCAGTGGCCATTTTCGTGCTTGTCGCGACACTGTATGCCCCCGGACAACAGGGGCTATCCGGCTCATTGATGCAGTTGGGAGAACAGCTCAGCGTCACGCTCGCAATCGGATTCGTGACGTCGGGTATTGCGCTGCTGTTGACGCGCACGGTTGTTGGTCCGGCGTTTCTTGGGCCAACGATGGTTGCCGTGATTCTTTGTTCGTGGGGAGCAGGTTACGCCTATGGGATTTCCGGAGGCATTCTGGCGTGCACGTTTGCCGGTATCGCGGTGACCAACCTCAGGCATGACACCGTTCGGTCTGCGGAGGCATACCTCCATTCCATTGGGGGCGTATTATTTGCACTGTTCTTTACATTCGCCGGAATGAAACTCGACTTCACCAAGGTGCCGGCGGCTGCTGGTCTCGTGACGGTTTACTTTTTTGCTCGGCTGCTCGGAAAGTATGTCGGTGCGTTTGGCGCAATGAGTCTGGCTGGTGTGACGAAACCCGTGCGAAACTTCCTTGGGTTCGCACTGCTTCCTCACGGCGGAGTAGCGGTTGGGCTGATCATTTTTGTGCAGGACCGGTTCCCTGATGAGGTCAGTGGGCCCGTTGCCACGATTGGGCTCGCCGCTCTGGCAATCAACCAGCTCCTGGGGCCAAGCGCCGCAAGGAAGGCTCTGCAGAAGGCTGGTGAAGACCATATGGATCGTCCTCGACTGCTGGACTTCCTTGACGAACAGCGAATCATCGTTGGTCTGACGGGTTCCGATCGCACAAATATCATCGAACAACTGACTGAGCAGTTATACGCGACGACTCAGATGGAAGTTGAGAAAGAGGAATTTCTGAAACTGGTCGCAGAGCGCGAAGAGACGGTAACGACATGCGTCGGAGAAGGTCTCATGATTCCTCACGCGATTCTCAATGAAGGCGAAGAGATTCGTGGCATCCTTGGCATCAGCTCCAAAGGGCTGCATCTTGATGCTCCGGATGGCCGTCCGGTACACGCTGTTTTGTTGCTGGCGACACCTGACTCGGATCGCAAGCGTCACCTCGAGGTGCTTGCCGCGTTTGCCAAAGCCATTACGACGGACATCAATATTCGAGAACAGTTGTATCACGCACGCAGCGCGGCTCACGCCTACAACATTCTGCACGCTGATGATGCCGAGGATATCAATTACTTTCTGGAAGACGCTCTCGAACAGGTGGCTGAAAAGAAAGAGTAGACGTATCCTCGCTCTTCAGGCCATTCGAAAACCGAACCGATTTGCTCCGCAAGCCCGGCATTTGCTGTGTCTTCGATCTGCGGTCTTGGTTCTGGCGACCGGGATTCGGAGATCAGGCGGCACAGGGCTGACGCCCGCATCAGCGTTATTCTCTCAACTGGACAGTGTTCCAATGACTCGAATCATTGCTTTGTCGTTCCTGTTATGTTTTTTCACTCTGACCGCCACTGTCTCTGGTGCGTCAACTGAGGACCCGCCGGGCATTATCCTGCTGATGGGAGACGATCATGGCTGGGATGAAACGGGGTACAACGGTCACCCTCACTTGAAGACGCCTGTCCTCGACGAGATGGCATCGAACGGTTTGCAGTTGAATCGCTTCTACTCGGCTCATCCTTCCTGTTCGCCAACTCGCGGCAGCGTGATGACCGGGCGGCATCCCAATCGATACGGTACGTTTTCACCAAACTATTCGATCCGGCCGGAAGAGATCACCATCGCTAAAATGATGGCCCTCAACGGTTATTACTGTGGCCACATTGGCAAGTGGCATCTGGGGCCGGTTAAGAAATCCTCACCGACGTCACCGGGAGCAATGGGGTTTCACGAGTGGTTGTCACACGACAATTTCTTTGAACTGAACCCGGTGATGTCGCGCAATGGTGGGCCCCCCGGAATGATTAAGGGGGAGAGTTCTGAAATCTGTATCGAAGAGACAATTCGCTTCATCCAACGGTCTCGAGAACAGAATAAGCCGTTCTTCGCAGTCGTCTGGTTTGGCTCACCCCACGAACCCTATTCCGGGCTGCCGGATGACCTGCGTTTGTACGACAACCTGCCGCAGGAATACGCCGCCAGGAAAGTTCGGGTGACGTCCAATGAGACCGGCCGGCAGACGAAACGGCCGCTG
>MDSW01088723.1_pt1 | contig 13939 bp, 14 predicted proteins | sample 811171 | NCBI WGS metagenome assembly MDSW01 (sample SAMN05326641, study PRJNA326480) | marine metagenome | isolation source: seawater | place: Atlantic Ocean: North West | collected 2012 | reverse complement strand
TAGAGTTTTAATAGAAGTTTTAGATAGCAGCGAAAAAACTGCTGGCGGAATAATAATACCTGATACAGCACAAGAAAAACCTCAAGAAGGTAAAGTTGTGGCTGTTGGAGGAGGAGCAAAAACAGAGGATGGAAAAATAATTCCAATGGATGTAAAAGTTGGTGACAAAGTGTTATTTGGAAAGTGGTCTGGGACTGAAGTCAAAATCAGCGGTAAAGAATACAGCATTATGAAAGAATCAGACATTATGGGAATTTCAGGCAAATAATTAAAATAATAGATAGAAGGAGAAAAAAATGGCAAAAATTGTAAAATTCGACTCAGAAGCAAGATCTGCAATGATAAGAGGTGTTGATATCCTTGCTAACACAGTCAAAGTTACTCTTGGTCCCAAAGGACGTAACGTTGTAATTGATAAATCTTATGGCGCACCGAGAACAACTAAGGATGGCGTTACTGTGGCTAAAGAAATAGATCTTGAAGATAAATTTGAAAACATGGGAGCTCAAATGGTTAAAGAAGTTGCCAGTAAAACGAATGATGAAGCTGGGGACGGCACTACAACTGCTACAATTTTAGCGCAGGCAATTGTAAAGGAAGGATCTAAATATGTAACTGCAGGCATGAACCCTATGGATGTAAAAAGAGGAATCGATGCTGCGGTAACTTATGTAAAAGAAAAATTAATAAGCTCCGCAAAAAAAGTTAAAGCTAGCGATGAAATTGCACAAGTAGGTACTATTTCTGCAAACGGAGAAAAAGAAATTGGATCAATGATTGCAAAAGCTATGCAAAAAGTTGGGAATGAGGGTGTGATTACAGTTGAAGAAGCAAAGTCTATGGAGACGGAACTTGATGTTGTTGAAGGTATGCAATTTGATAGAGGTTATTTATCGCCATACTTTATAACTGATGGTAATAAAATGGTAACTGATCTAGAGAATCCTTATATTCTATTACATGAGAAAAAATTAACAAACTTACAACCAATGGTTCCACTTCTAGAAGCTGTTGTTCAGGCAGCTAGACCACTAATGATAATATCAGAAGATGTTGAGGGTGAAGCTCTTGCCACTTTAGTAGTTAACAAATTAAGAGGTGGTTTAAAAGTAGTTGCTGTAAAAGCACCTGGTTTTGGTGATAGAAGAAAATCAATGCTTGAAGATATTGCAATTTTAACAGGAGGCCAAGTTATATCTGAAGACCTAGGGATAAAATTGGAAAATGTTAAGCTTACTGATTTAGGAACTTGTAAAAGAGTAAAAGTAGACAAAGAAAATAGTACTATTATTAGTGGTGCTGGTAAAAAATCAGATATTGAAGCTAGGTGTGATCAAATCAGAAAACAAGCTGATGAAACTACTTCTGATTATGATAAAGAAAAGCTTCAAGAAAGATTAGCAAAACTTGCAGGCGGTGTTGCTGTTATTAAAGTTGGGGGTGCTACAGAAGTTGAAGTAAAAGAAAAAAAGGACAGAGTCGAAGATGCTTTAAATGCTACTAGAGCAGCTGTTGAAGAGGGAATAGTTGTTGGTGGTGGTTGTGCACTTTTATATGCCGCACAAGATCTAGACAAAGTTAAGGTCAAAGGGGATGATCAAAAAGCTGGCGTTGATTTAGTAAGAAAAGCATTAGAATCTCCAATTAGACAAATTACAAAAAATGCAGGAGTAGATGGCTCTGTTGTTGTTGGAAAATTATTAGAAAAAAACAAACCAGCGCAGGGATATGATGCACAAAATGATGAGTACTGTGATATGTTTGAAAAAGGTATAATTGATCCTGTGAAAGTTGTTAGAACAGCTTTACAAGATGCTGCTTCTATTTCAGGATTACTTGTAACTACAGAAGCAATGATTGCTGACAAACCAGAAGAAAAAGACGCTGCAGCAGCAGGTGGAATGCCTCCAGGTATGGGCGGAATGGGCGGCATGGGCGGAATGGGCGGCATGGGAATGTAGTTGCCAAATAAATTTTTAAAATTTTAAAAAAACGCTAGAGAATCTAAACTCTGGCGTTTTTTTTTATTCACTTATAATTTATATTCTTAGATAATTTTACTATTATGAAATTCAAATTTATTGGAAATGCGGCTGGAATATTCACTGGGTCCAAGGGTACAAAAATACTCTGTGACCCCTGGATAATAGATGGTGTATTTGAAGGAAGTTGGTATCAATATCCTCCACTAAAAACCAAAATTTCTGATCTTCAAGAGGTAGATGCAATTTATGTAAGCCATATTCATCCAGATCATTATGATGAAAGATATTTTGATTTTCCAAAAGAAATTCCTTTAATAGTTTTAGATGAAGGTCCAAATTTTCTGATAAAAAACTTAATAAAAAAAGGATACTCTAATTTTATTAAAATCAAAAATGATGAAACAAAAAAATTTAATGAATTTTCATTAACAATTTATAAGCCATTTACTGAACATATTTATGAAGAATCTTTAATTGGTAATTTAATCGATAGTGCACTTGTTTTAAAAGATAAAAAAATTACAGCTATTAATTTTAATGATAATACACCTAGTAAAGATGCTTGTATAAAATTAAAGAAAAAATTTAATAAAATAAATTTAGCAATGTTAAATTATAATACAGCAGGGCCTTATCCATCTTGCTTTGATAATCTTAATAAAGATGAAAAAATTATAGAAAAAAACAAAATATTAAAAAGAAATTTTGATTATCTATGTGACATTATTCCAATTTTAAAACCAAACAATGTAATACCATTTGCTGGCTCTTATATTCTTGGAGGAAAAAATTCCAATAAAAATCAATATTTAGCAACAACTACCTGGGATGTATGTGCTGATTATTTAAAAAAAAATCTTAAAACTGAATCAAAAATTATATGCTTAAGAGAAAATCAAACTTTTGATATCGAAAAAGAAATTAATTTAGAAAAATATGAAAAAATTAATATCCAAGAGATGAGTAAATATATTGAAAAAATAAAAAACCATAAATACGAATATGAACTAGATGTTTCCCCTGATATTGAAATTTTAAAAAAAGACATCAAAGTTGCAAAAAATAAATTAAATGAAAGAATCAAAAAATTTAAAATTAATATAAAATCAAATATATTTATAAAGTTAGGAAAAGAAAAAATACAAGTAATAGAAGGTAGTGAAAAAAATAGAGAACTAATTTGTTCAATGGATTTCAAGCTTTTAAGAAGAATACTAGATAGAAAATCACATTGGAATAACGCAGAAATAGGAGCTCATATTAATTTTGAACGAAGTCCTAATAAAATGGACGTAGATGCACATACTTCTTTATCTTTTTTACACTTATAAAAATTGAGTTAAATATCTATTTACACAAACTAGCTAAAATAACTTTTTTGTTAAAAAAAGACCAAAAGCAACGGCTGGGCCAATTCCAAAGGCAAATAATAGAGTTCCAATACCAACTGTCCCTCCCAAATACCATCCAATGGAAACAACAGTAATTTCTAAAAATCCCCTTACAAAAGCAATTGGCAGATTTGTTTTTTTTTGCAAACCAACCATCAAACCATCTCTTGGCCCTGCTCCTAGATTTGCGACCAAATAAATACCACCCCCAAAACCAACAGTAAATACAGCTATAATAGCTAACAATAATTGAAAAATATAATTTTCAGGAGTAGGTACAAACTTAATACATACATCTATCATAACAGCAATGATCAAAGCATTAAGTATTGTGCCAATTCCAGGTTTTTGATTCAAGGGTATCCATAAAAATAAAACTCCAATGCTTATGAAAAAAGTTATAGTTCCAACTGATAAATCAATATTTAACGAAATACCTTGGGCTAAAACACTCCATGGAGAAGCTCCAGTAAATGAAACTATTAATAACCCCTCTCCTAAACCAAACAAACTTAAACCTAAGCACAAAAAAAAGAATGTCGAAATCTTAGGTTTTAAATTTAAAGGTTTATTTGAGCTCCAGGATACTTTTGGAATATTTTTTATTGTTAAAAACATGTTTTTAAATGCTATCTACTACTTTATAATTATAATTTAAATGAAAAAATTTATATACATATTATTTTTTTTATTTCTTTTTGCATCACAGTCTCAATCAGATTATTCACACTACAAGGGGATAAAAGTAATTAATATGGAAATTTTTAAAGATAATGAATTAATTGGATATAGTAATTATTTTTTTGAACATGGAAAAAATACATTAGAGGTAAAAAATTATACACAATTTGAAGTTAAGCTATTGGGTATTTCTGTTTTCTCAATTTCAAGCGAAGCACATGAAAAATACAAAGATAATAAATTAGTTTATTTTAAGTCAACAACGCTTCAAAATAAAAAAAAAAAATATGTTAATTTAAATTATAATAATTTTGAAAATAAATTTGTTATCAATGGATCTTCATTTAAAGGAAAAGTTGATACAGATTCTATTATTGGTAATTGGTGGAATCATAAAATTTTAAAAGCAAATAAACAAATTAGTCCTTTATCAGGAAGTATAAAAGATCAAATTGTAACCTTTGTTGGAAAAGAAAATATTAAATTATATGGAAAAAATTATTTTTCTGAACATTATAAATTAAAATCAAAAAATCAAGATCTACCAGCAGATAAAAAATTAGACTTTGATATCTGGTTAAATACTGAAAACAACCTAATATTAAAAGTTTTATACAATAGAATGGGTAAATGGGAATATCGGCTAAAAAACTTTAAATAAAAAAATATTGTATTTTGATTAATTTTAAGAATAATTAACCTTATGTCTATTTGGGGAAGTTTAATCGGAGGAATGGTAGGTTTTTCTTTAGGTGGTCCCCTTGGAATGTTATTAGGATCATTGATTGGTGGAAAAATATCTAGAACGAGATCTAGAGTTTCAGGATTTGGTTCGTTTGCTCAAACACAACAAATTTTTGCATTATCTTTAATAGTACTATCAGCAAAACTTAGTAAAGCAGATGGTTTGGTCAGTAGAGAAGAGTTAATCGCAGTTAAAGATAAATTAAAAATTCCTGAAAATGAAATACAACAAGTAGGAAAAATATTTAATAAGGCCAAGGAAGAAAGCTCTGGCTATGAGCCCTATGCAAAACAAATAGCACAGATTTATAAAAATAACCCAAATGTGCTTGAAGAAGTTATTAATATTCTTTTCTATATAGCTGAAGCAGATGGAAATATAAGCAAATCTGAAATTAATATGATTCAGCATATATCTCAAATTTTTAGATTAAATGAATCTCAATTCAGATCAATACAAGAAAGTAGAAAAAACTCAGACAAATTAAACCCTTATATTGTCCTTAGTAGTACACCAGATGAAGATTTATCTTCAATAAGAAAAAAATATATTAAACTTAGCAAAGAAAATCACCCTGATATTTTAATAAGCAAAGGAGTTCCCCCAGAAGTAATAGAGGAAAGCAAAAAAAAAATGAGAGCAATTAATTCTGCTTGGGATAAAATTCAAAAACTTAAATCTGAATAGATTTAAAATTGTTCAGACTCTGTCGAGCCCTCCATTGCATTAGTAGAGCTTTTTCCAGAGCTAATAGTATTAGAAACAGCATCAAAATAAGATGTTCCAACCTCTCTTTGATGTTTAACACTTGTATAACCATCTTTTTCTCTTGCAAATTCTTGTTGTTGTATTTTTGAGTAAGCTGACATTCCTTTTAACTTATATTGTTCAGCCAATTCAAAAACTGCAAGATTCTGCGTATGAAAACCTGCTAAAGTAATAAATTGAAATTTATAACCCATTTCACTAATCTTAATTTGGAAAGATGCAATATCTTCATCTGATAAATGCTTTTTCCAATTAAAAGATGGGGAACAGTTATATGCTAATAATTTACCTGGAAATTTTGCATGAATAGCATCTGCAAATTTTTTAGCTTCTTCAAGATTTGGTTGAGCGGTTTCACACCAAATAAGATCGCTATAAGGAGCATATGCTAAGCCTCTAGATATTGCTTGGTCGATTCCATGCTTAACATAAAAAAATCCCTCTGGTGATCTTTCGCCAGTTAAAAACTGCTTATCATTTTCATCATGATCATTTGTAATTAATTTAGCAGCATTAGCATCTGTTCTCGCTAAAATAATCAACGGAACGTCAGCAATGTCTGCTGCCAATCTTGCTGCTTTTAGATTCTTTATCATCGTACCAGTTGGAACTAATACCTTTCCTCCCATATGACCACACTTTTTTTCACTTGCTAATTGATCTTCAAAATGGACGCCTGCAGCTCCTGCTTTAATAAATTTTTTTGCTAATTCGAATACATTTAAAGGACCACCAAAACCTGCTTCACCATCAGCAATTATTGGTAACATATAATCTACTTTATCTTTTGCTTTCATGTCTCCATCTTGAATTTCCATATGTTGAATTTGATCAGCTCTTATTAAAGCATTATTCATTGCCTCAACTAATTTTGGAGCACTATCATAAGGATACAAAGACTGATCTGGATACATTTCTCCAGCACTATTAGCATCTGCAGCGACTTGCCATCCACTTAAATATATTGCTTTTAGTCCCGCTTTAGCATGCTGAACTGCATGATTACCAGATAATGATCCTAAAGTATTAATATAAGGCTCAGAATTTAAAAGATCCCACAATTTTTTAGATTGATTTTTACACATAGAATATTCAATTTTTATGGAACCTCTTAGTCTATCAACATCCTCTGGGCTATAATCTCTCACGATTCCTGCAAACCTTTTTAAACCATATGAAACTTTAGCTTCTGAGCTCATTTTATTCTATCCTAAATTAAATATTTAAAAGAAAGATTAAATATAGATCTTATTTATCTTCACTATATTCATTAGTAAATTCATTCATGCCACTAGAACCCCAATCACAATGATCATCTCTTAAATAAATACCTGACTGATTACGATCTTCTTTATTAGTATTTTTCGAGTGTATTTCTTGGCTTTTGTTAGAGTTTTTGTTGTTCATGTAAATTTTATAATTTACATAATTTACAATGTCTATCCAAATCATCAAAATCCTTGTAAAACGTTATAATTTATTGTAAATAATAATTGACAAAATTTACAAATTGAAAATATGAGTCAAAAAAATCTTAAAATTGGACCAAAAATAAAGGCTTTTAGGAGACAGCTTGGGCTTCAAGCAAACAAACTTGCTGAACAATTGGGCATTTCTCCAAGTTATTTAAACTTAATTGAAGGTGGAAAAAGAAAAATTGATGGTGACTTACTTCTTAAAATTTGTCAGGAGTTAAAAATAGATTTATCCGATTTAACAACTAAATCTGATTTAAATTTGGCTAACAACATCTCAGAATTATTAGATGATCAATTGTTTGAAGATTTAGACATTCTTGGCCCCGAAGTTCAAGATCTAGTAAACACAAATCCCAAGATCGCAAGAGCGTTAATTAAATTAGGAGATAATTATAAACAGAAAGATCACGAAATAATTAATAAAGTTGAAAATCTTTCAGGAAAAATAATTGATAGTAGAAAAACATCTTTTCCTGGAGAAGTAATATCTGATTTTCTTCAGGAAAATAAAAATTATTTTCCTAAACTAGAAGAATTTGCAAATAAAATATTTGATAAAGTACAAAAAAATAAAAGAACAAGATATATGGCTTTATGTGAGTTTCTCAAAACAGAATATTCAATAATTGTTAAAGACATAATACCAGAAGAAAACAAACCTTTTTCAAAAATATATAATGAAAAAGATAAAGAACTATTATTAAGTGATTATGTTTCCTTGGAAACAAAAAAATTATATGCTGCATCCCAGATTGCGCACGAAGGAGCTATAAATGAAATAAATGAGTGTCTATCAAAATTTACTTTTCCGTCTGAAGAGTCAAAAAAACTAACTAAAGTTGCTTTATTAAATTATTGTGGAGCTGCAATTTTAATGCCATACAAATTATTTCATGCTGAATGCAAAAAACTAAAATATGACTTAGAGCTTTTACAAAATACTTTTGCAACTTCATTTGAACAAGTAGCTCATCGCGTAACTTGTTTACAAGATCCTAAACTACCAGGGATACCTTTTCATATGTTAAGAGTAGATATCGCTGGCAATATTTCTAAAAGATTTTCTTTATCTGGAATAGAAATACCAAGATATGGCGGCGCTTGCCCAAGATGGAATGTTTATTCAGCATTCACGAGACCAGGAATAATCCAGGCAGCTGTAAGCAAAATGACTAATGGAGAAAAATATGTTTGTATAGCTAGAACTGTTGAAAAGGGAGTTGGTCGATTTGGTAAATCAAAAAGTATTTTATCTATCGGATTAGGTTGTGAAGCAAAATATGCAAAGGATTTTGTGTATACGGAAAATATTGATACAAGTGATAAAAAAACAGAAATTCCTATTGGTGTTTCATGCAGAACATGTGACAGACTAGATTGTTCTCAAAGAGCTTTTCCTCCTCTTCATAAAAAATTTGATGTTGATATTAATTCTAGAGGTGTATCAGTATATGTTAGTGAATAAATATGCTAATTCTCTTTTCTTTTCTCACGTTCCCTAGCAAGTAATTGAGTTAAGGCATCCACCATTAAATCTGAGGCTTTGAAAATTTCAGAAGTTTTGATTTCATGAGTTATATTTTTTTCTGGATTACTCTTATCTTCAATAATGATGCCCTCTTTAGGTGAATTATTTTTTATATATATTAATATGAGCCACTCCTCATCAATAGCCTCATCCCATTTTATAAATATTTCCCCAGTTTCAAATCTTCTATCTACACATCTAAATATAGACATATATTTAGTTACATGCCTTTTATTGAGTTGAAATACTAAACTACTTGCGCTTCTATAAAAACTTTCAAGACAACTTTCAATCTTCTGCCTTTCTAATCTGTGTTCTCTTTCCTTCTGTAAAAGTACATCTCGATCATCCCCCTCTTGAACTTGCACCCCTAAAGCTTCAACTCTTTCTCTAATTTTTTGATCTCTAATAATTTTATATTTTTCTTTTAATTTTTCAATTCGCTCCTGTAGTCCAGCATAATCTTCCCTTTGCTCTTTTAATGAAATTTTTTCTAATGCTTCTAGTTCTTTAATTTCTCTAATTCTAAATTTTTCAATCTGCTTTTCTATTTTTAGCTCTTCAAGGAATTGACGTTGTTTTTCGGCTTGTTCTTTTCTAATAATGGCTTGTTCTTTTCTTAAAAATAATTTTATATCTTTTACTCTTTCTTTTTCTAATTTTTCTTCTTCCTTTAATTCTTTTTTTTTCTGTTCAATTTTTAATTTTTCTTCTAATTGATTTTTTTTCTCTTCTGCAATTTGCATTTGCTCCATCTTTTTAATTTCTTGTAATTGTTTTCTTCTTTTTTCCTCTGCCTTTATAACTTTATACTCTTCTATCTTGTCAGCAATTTTTTGAAAAAAACCTTGTATTGTTTTTTCTAAACTAAAATTTATTTTAAATCTAAAATTAATTTTTAATTTTTCTTGAAATTGAACTATTTTTAAAATTACACTTTTATTACTATATCGTTTTTTTTTTACAAAAAGCTTATTTTTTTTTAAGTAAGAAATTGATTTTTTTTTAATTTTTTTTGTTGTTTTTTTTTTAAAAGCTTGAATTGATTTTTTTTTAATTTTTTTTGTTATTTTTTTTTTAAAAGCTTGAATTGATTTTTTTTTAATTTTTTTTGTTCTTTTTTTTTTAAAAGTACGAATTGATTTTTTTTTAATTTTTCTCATAAATTTTATTAAATTAGACTTATCAATAAAATATTAATAAATATAGTCTCTTGTGGTAGGTGCTGTGGTATTGTCTTTTGCCAGCTGAAATTGAAATACTACCTGATCGCCCCATTTAAAGGCCATTTCGCATGATGTTAAATAAAATTCCCACATTCTAAAAAATTTTTCATCAAACATTTCTACAATCTTTGATTTATTATTTAAGCATCTTTCCTTCCAATTTCTTAATGTATGAGAGTAGTGCATTCTTAGAACTTCAACATCTGAGAGAACTAACCTTGATTTTTCTATTGGTCCTGCAACTTCACTTAAACTTGGAGTATATCCACCTGGAAAAATATATTTTGTAATCCAAGGTTGTGGGTTTCTTGGGCCATCAATAGATCCTATGGTATGTATTAATGCAAGCCCTTTATCATTTAATAGTTCATAAATTCTTTTAAAAAAAGTCTTATAGAATTTTCTTCCTACGTGTTCAAACATTCCTACACTTACAATTCTATCAAATTTTTGATTTAAATCCCTATAATCAGCCATTTTAAAATGAACCTGGTTTTCCAAATTATTTTCTTTTGCTTTTTTTAGGCTGTGCTCAAATTGATTTTGAGACAAAGTTATACCTGTAACTTCACATTGTGATTTTTTTGCTATTTCAATTGCGAGTGATCCCCAACCACTACCAATATCTAAAACTTTTTGATTTGGTTTAAGATTTAATTTTTTAATAATATGATCAATTTTATTATTTTGTGCAGTTTCTAAACTATCATTTTCATTTTTAAAATAACCACATGAATATTGTTTTTTTGGATCAAGAAAAATATCATATAAATCATCAGAAATATCATAGTGATGAGCCACATTATATCTTGATTTTTTTGCAAAATTAAAATTAGTTAAGTATCTATAAGTTCCTCGAATTTGATTTAATATTTGACCAAAGAAATTTATTTCACCTCTAGCTATATTTTTTTGAGCTATTTCTAAAAAATCAGTTAAAGATCCATTTTCAATTTTAATTTTTCCATCTGTATATGCTTCTCCAAAATACAAGTCTGGGTAAAATAATAATTTATTATGAAGTTTTTTATCCAATAATTTAATAGTTATTGGTTTTTCTTTTTTTTTTGGATTTCCTATTACATATTTCTTAGAATTTGCATCTATAAGAATAAATCCATCATCATTAATTAATTTATTTAAGAAACTAACTAATTGCATTTAAGCTACCTCTAATTCTTTAGATCTGAAGTTCACTTTATTTAAATCTTCAATTAATTTTTTTTTTTCTGCATCATTCAAAAGACTAACTGGGGGTAAAAGATTCTTATAATTATTATCAAATTCTGAAAAATAAGAATGTAAAGCAGAAATTAAATTAAATTGATCAAATACTTTTCTTACATTGCATAACTCAACATTTTTTGATTGTTGATTTTTTTTAAAATAATCATCGTAGACTTGTCTCGCTAAATTTGCTGTAACATTACATGTGGCAGTTATAATACCTGAACAACCTAACTCTAAACCATTTAGTAACTTTAGTTCTGATCCTGGTAAAATCGAAAAATTTTCTATTTTTAATTTTTCATATAAATTATAAGAACTATCTTTAACACCAATAATTTGATTAGGAAATCTTTTAACAAGTTTTTCAACACACTCAATACTAAATTTATATCCACATAGTTTTTCAAAATTATAAAGAATTATTTTACATTCAGGAATTTTATCAATTATTTTTGAATAAAAATTTATTACATCATCATCCTTATATTTGTAATAAGCAGGTGGCATAATTAAAAATTTATCAAATCCTAAAGACATAGTAATTTTCATTATGTTGATAGTTTCAGCTAACGAATTTAATCCTGTGCCAATTAAATATTTATCTTTATACTTATTATCAGAAAGATTATTCAATAAATTTATTTTTTCACTTACTGAAATTAATTGAGCTTGGCCAGTGCTTCCAAAGATAGCCACTCCATGACACCCACGATCAATCAAATTTTCAGCATGTTTAATCGTTTTTTTTGAATCCAACGTAAGTTTTTCATCAAAAATTGACATAGATGCAGCAAAAATACCTTTAATTTCACTCATGATAAAAATTTTTTTTTTAATAAAAGTAATATAATTATTTTTAAAATGAAACTTAAAAAAAAGCCTTATATTTTAATAGTTGGCTCTGGTATTTTAGGAGCTTATTTATCAAAATTATTAATAAATAAAAACTATAAAATAATTGTAACAACAAGGAAAATTAAAAAAAACTATAAAAATTATAAAAACTTAAAAATAGATAAAAAAATTATTTTTAAAAAATTAAATATTCAAAATAAAAAAGAAATTGAAAAATTGATTGAACTTTATAATCCTATTCATATTTATTACTTCGCAGGGCAAAGCTCTATTGTTAAAAGTGTGAAAACTCCAAAAGATACAATGATCTCTAATTTTTTAGGAGCAAAAAATTTTTTACAAATAATATATAAAAAAAAATTAAACATTAAATTTTTTAAAGCTAATAGTGGTTATATATTTCAAAACAAAAATAAAAAAATTGATTTAAATTCTAAACTTATAAACTCTAAAAATCCTTACATAAAATCACAAATAAAAGCTTACAAGTTGGTGAAAAAATATAGAAAATATGGACTTCAATGCTACAGTATAATTTTTTTTAATACTGAATCTTTGCTAAGACCTAAAGAATATTTTGTAAAAAAAATTTGTAATGCAGTAAAAAAAAACAAAAAGGTTAGTATTGGAAATATTAATAATATAAGAGATTATTCTTGGGCACCAGAAATTATGGTTGGTGTAAGCCTTTTAAACAAAATTAAACCGTGCGATATAATACTTGCTTCTGGTAAAGGAATGTCGGGAAAACAAATAATTAAATATCTCTTCCAAATAAAAAAAATTGATTACAAAAAATATATAAATATAAATAAAAAATTATTTAGAAGAAATGAAGAAAAAAAAATAGTCAGTTCGATGACCAAAACCATAGCAAAACTAAAAAAATTTAATTGGAAACCAAAAATATTTGGTAAAAAATTATTATATAAAATGTATTTAGAACAATGAAAGTAGGAATTTTTTTAAGTTATGTGGGTCTCGGTTCTAACTTACTCCATTTAAGTTATTGTCATGAAATTGCTAAAAAATATGGTCCTGTTTCAGTTGTAACAATTTGTAAAAATTTAGAAGAAGCAATTTCTGATGATCCTCTAATTAAGGAAGTTATATATATAGATAAATATTATAAAAGAATATTTGATATTTTTAAATTAAGTAAAGTATTAAAAAAATATAATTTTGAATCTTTTTTTATATTTTATCCCAGTGTAAGATTTTTTTTAGCATCAAAATTTCTGGTATTAAGAATATTTATACTTATCCTTTTTTTAAAAAAAAAATTTGCATCTTGTAAAAACTGCTCAAAAATTTGTAAAAGAAAATATTAACATAAGTACTTGTCCAACTGAGTCAAAATTTTATATCGACGAGGCAAAAAAGAAAACAGCAGAGGAAAAATTTGATAAAAGTAAAAAAAATATTGTTATTGGTGCTGGTTCTTCAGGGCCTTCAACAAAATGGGGAGAGAGAAACTATATAAATTTAATAAATAAAATTAATGAAAAGGACAATTATTTTTTTTATATTTTATGTGGTCCAGATGAAAGTGAAATTTCAGATAAAATTATTAATTCTTTAAATAAAAAAAATTGTATATCTTTAAGTAAAAAAAAAATCGGTGAATTAATTCCAATATTATCACTTTGCGATATATACATTGGAAATGACTCTTTTGGACATCATGTAACAAGCCAATGTGGAATTCCCAGTATTATTATAATTCTAGATACTCCTGGAGCTTACACAGAGTACAGTATTAATCAGCATAGAATTGTACCAAAAGGAGAAGATATCAATTTAATAGAGCATGATACTAGAATTCATCCAGATCAAATAAAAGTTAATCAAGTATACGAAAAGTTTTTATCTTTATTAAAATAGAATTTAATCAATATTTTTCAGAATTAAATCTCTTGCTTCGTTAACTATTGATGACAATCTAGTCGTTTCTGGAGAAATATCTGGATGTATTTTTTTTTGAATTTTTGTATGTGCTTTTTGAACATCATCTTTTGTAATTTTTTTATTTATATCTAAATTTAAAATTTT
>MDSW01213641.1_pt1 | contig 13940 bp, 20 predicted proteins | sample 811171 | NCBI WGS metagenome assembly MDSW01 (sample SAMN05326641, study PRJNA326480) | marine metagenome | isolation source: seawater | place: Atlantic Ocean: North West | collected 2012 | reverse complement strand
TATTGAATATATTAGATGTGGTGCCTCGGGAAGGATTCGCACCTCCGACACAAGCCTTTTCAGGGCTCTGCTCTACTCCTGAGCTACCGAGGCAATAATCAAAATCTAAAAATGATTCTGCCTTTTGTAAGGTCATATGGAGTTACTTCGACTGTAACGTTATCGCCTTGCAAAACTCGAATTCTATTCTTTCTTAACTTTCCAGCAGTATGTGCTGTTACGATATGATTATTTTCTAATTGAACTCTAAACATAGCATTTGGTAGCAAGTCTATTACTTTACCTTTAAATTCTAACAAGTCTTGTTTTGACAAAGTTTATTTTCTCCTAATTCTTAATTTTACAGATTTAGCATGCCCTTCTAAACCTTCATAGTTTGCAAGAGTTATAACTGAAGGCCCAAGAGTTTCAATACCCTTTTTTGATAAATTTATATATGAAATTCTTTTATAAAATTCATTAACGCTAATACCACTAGAGTATCTAGCTGAAGTGTTTGTAGGCAAAACATGATTCGAACCTACATTGTAATCTGTCATAGCCATTACAGAATATTTTCCTACACATATCGAGCCAGCATTTTTAATCTTATAAATAATTTTTTTGTAATTTTTTATATTAAGTTCTAAATGTTCAGGTGCTATTCTATTAACTAAGCTAATTATTTCTTTATCTGATGATACATACATTAAGATACCATTTGTTAATAAACTTGTTTTAGCTATTGATGCTCTCGGTAATTCTTTTAATTGAGATACTATTGAAGATTTTACCTTATCAATAAAATTTTTATTTTTAGAAATTAGAATACATTGGGCTAAACTATCATGCTCAGCTTGACCAATAAGATCACTTGCTACCCACTCACAATTTGAAAATTTATCACAAACGACTGTAACTTCTGATGGTCCTGCAGTCATTCCTTCTATTCCAATATCACCAAAAACTTCTTTTTTTGCTGAAGCAACATAGGCATTGCCTGGACCAACTATTTTATCTACTTTTTTTATTTTTTTTGTACCGTATGTTATTCCTGCAATAGCAGCAGGCCCACCAATAGAATATATCTCAGAAATTTTACATTTCTTAGCTGCATATAAAACTGCTGGATTTTGTTTTCCATTTTTGCCCGGGTTTATCATGACTATTCTTTTGACTCCAGCCACTAAGGCTGGAATGGCATTCATTAAAACACTAGATGGATAAGATACTGTAGAACCAGGTACATAGATACCAACAGAGTCGATTGGGATATATCTATATTCTAACTTATTTTTTAATTTGTCCACATATGAAATATTTTTAAATTTCTGTAAAGAATGAAATTTATAAATTCTATTATAAGCTATATCTATTGCTCGTTTTATTTTTGGATCGAGTGATGAAATAATTTTTTTTATTTCTTTTTGATTTGGAATTATAATTGCATTTTCGTTGAATTTTTTTTCATATTTTATAATGGCTTTATCACCATTAGTTTTTACATCATTTATAATTTTAGAAACAGAACTTTTATTATTTTGAATTTTTTTTTTTCTTTTTAATAATAGATTCTCTAAAGATGAATTAAAGTTTTTATTAGAAGCGTCTAAGATTTTAATCATTTATAAACTTTGGTTCTGGTCATCTAAAGTAACCTCGATAATTTCTGTTAATAATGTTATATATCTATTATTTGAAAAAATTAAGTTTATCTCATAATTTTTATTATTTTTTAATAACTCAATTGTAAGCAATTCGAGCACTAAATTTTTGTTATTTTGATTAATATTTTTAGATTTTACATGGTCAACAAATTCAAATTTACAAACACTATTTAACTTTATTTCTTTTTTATCATTTTCTTTATTCAATCTTTCTAAAGATAACAAAAAAATCTTACTTTTCGGTAAATATTTTATATCTGAAATATTTACTTTTGCTTCAGCACAACATGCAGAAATCATTTGAAGTCCATCATTATCCTTAGCAATAATTTTAGCTAAATATTTTTTTTTCATCAATTAATTCTCTTTATCTTAGCGCCAATTTTATTCAATTTTTTATCTATATCTTCATATCCTCTATCTAAATGATAAATTCTATTAATTGTAGATTTTCCTTTACAAGTTAAGGCAGCTAAAATAAGTGATACGGAGGCCCTTAAATCAGTTGCCATCAACTCTGCTGATTCAAAATTAATGTTTCCCTCAATAATAGCATTGTTGCCTTTAATTTTAATTTTTGCACCCATACGATTAAGTTCTGAAACATGCATAAACCTATTTTCAAATATTTTTTCACTAATTATAGATTTTTTATTTGCTTTACAAAGTAAAACCATCATTTGGGCCTGCAAATCTGTAGGAAATCCTGGGTATGGTGCAGTACTTAAGTTTATACTTCTAATCTTTTTACTACCTTTAATATAGATCACATTTTTTTTTAATTTTATTTTTGCTCCAATCTTTTTTAAAATATCTAATTCATTTTTTATTATTCTGTGATTAATTCCTTTTATTACTAAATTTCCTTGAGTTAAAACTGCTGCTATTAAATAAGTTACAGCTTCTATTCGATCAGGCATTATTGTATATTTTGTTTCTTTTAATTTACTTACACCTAAAATCTTAACTCTTCTTTTGCTTATCCATTTAATTTTACAGCCCATATTATTTAAAAAATTTACTAGATCTTTTATTTCTGGCTCAATTGCACAGTTGGATAAAACTGTTTCTCCTTTAGCTAAACATGCTGCTATTATTAAATTTTCAGTTGCACCTACGGAAACTTTTGAAAATTTTATTTTAGAGCCTACTAATTTTTTATCAACATGTGCATGTATATAACCTTGAGTAATCTTATATTTTACTCCCATTTTTGATAAGGCCTTTAAATGGATATCAACAGGTCTTGTTCCAATTGCACAGCCACCAGGAAAAGAAACTTTAGCTTTACCATATCTTGAAAGTAATGGTCCTAAAACTAAAATACCTGCTCTCATTGTTTTAACTAAGCCGTAAGATGCAAATGTTTTATTTTTAATTTTATTTTCTATTAAAATAGAATTCTTATTTTTAAATGTTTTTATATTAGAATTCAAAGATTTTAATAATAACATCATTGTTTCTATATCTTTAACTTTTGGAAGGTTAGATAATATAATTTTTTTATCTGATAATAATGTTGCAGCTAAAATTGGTAGTGAAGCATTTTTAGAACCTGAAATTCTAACTTCACCTTTAAGCTTGTTAGCTCCAAAAACTTCCAGTTTTTCCATAAATTTATTTTGCCTTAGGAAGTGTTACAGATGTCTGTCCTTGATACTTCCCTTTCCTATCAGCATAAGATATATCAGGATCTTCCCCTTTAAAAAAAAGTATTTGTGCTGCTCCAGAGAATGCATAAATTTTAGCTGGTAACGGAGTAGTATTTGCAAATTCTAAAGTTATTTGACCCTCCCAGCCTGGTTCTAAAACAGATGAAGGTGTATTTATACCACACCTGAGGTAACTTGATTTACCAGTTACTAATCCAAGAATACTTCTAGGGATTTTAAAATATTCTAAGCTTGCAACTAACGCAAAAGAATTTGGTGGTATTAAAATCTCAGAGCCTTTTATTGTTATAAAGCTGGTTTCACTAAAATTTTTTGGGTCAACTATACTTGAATTCACATTGGTAAAAATTTTAAATTCATCACTACAACGAACATCATAACCCATTGAACTAAGTCCATGAGATATACCTTTTGAGACCAGGCTTTCTTCAAAAGGATTGATCATATCTAGATCTTTGACATACTTTTTTATTTGTTTATCGTTTAGTATGCTCATTACTTATTTTTTATTCTTTTTAATATTTTTTTTTGAGATAGTTTTCTCTTTTTTAAATTCTTTTTTAAAGCTAACTCTAACTTAGTAAATTTATCTTTTTTATTATTCACTTTTTATCTGGATTAGTTAAAAAATCTAAAGTAATGGGTTTTGAAACATCTAATGTTTTATTTACCTCTTTTTCTTTTTTATCACCATCTTTAGCCTCACGTTTGGCTCTCTTTTCTGCAAGCTTTTTCTCTCTTTTAGCTTGCTTCTCCATTAACTTCATTCCTTTAGTGCTTTTATAATCGTAATGAATTCCCATAAATTTTTCCTCTGCTAGATATAGATCATTATAGTAAAAAAATTAAGGCAATAATTTGTATAAATTTGATTAATATATTAGTTTTTACAAGTAAAATTAATTTGCCCCTATAGTTAAATGGTATAACACGTCCATGGTAAGGATGAGATTCAAGTTCAATTCTTGATGGGGGCACCATAATAATAAAGCTTATCCTAATTATAAAATATTTATTTTCTTTGAAAGTAAATTAATTATACTTATAAATATTTTATGAAAATATTAATATTAATATTATTATTCTATTTTAATTTTGGTAACTATGCCTATGCTTATTTAGATCCTGGCACAGGAAGCGCCATTCTAGCAGCTATAGTTGCTTTTATTGCTGCTGCTATCACAACTATAAATTCTTACTGGATAAAAATAAAAAAAATCTTAAATAAGGTATTTTCAAAAAATAAAGATAAGTCAAAAACTAAATAATTGTCAAATTATTTTTAATCTCTAAAAAAAAATTTTTTTATAATTAAAGTAGTTAATACTAAACTCACAAAAAGTAAAATTGGTATATAAATCTCAGATGAAAATAATAATTCACTCATTGAAGGTACGGTTTCATTTTTTTTAATAATTCTCTCAACACCACTTCCAAGAGACACTAAAACAAATAGAGAAGGCATTATCCCTAATAAAGTCCCTATAAAATAATTTTTAATACTTACATTAAATAAAACTGGTAAAACATTTGCAATTTGAAATGGAATACCACCAACAAATCTATAAAAAAGAAAAAAAGTAAACTCGTTTTTTTTAAATTTACTTTCTAAGTTTTTAAATTTATGTAAAAAATTTTCTTTTATTACATCTTTTAAAAAATAATTTGAAAATATATATAAAAAAGTTGCTCCTAATGATAATCCTAGAACAACTATTAAAGTTCCAAGCCATTTTCCAAAAATAAAACCACCTAATAATGCTATAGGACTTCCAAATCCAAGCATAAAAATAAAAAAAATAGTAAAAACTAAAAAAGTTAAAGAAATAATTAATAAATTAGACTCTTTAAGATTAAAAAAATAATCTCTATTCGATTGAATAAATTTGTAGCTAGTAATTTCACTTAGGTTGAATTTAGAGAATAATAAGAATAAAAATAAAAACAGCAATATTAAATAAAATATGCCTATATATGTTTTAATTTTTTTCGTTTTTTCCATAAATAATTAACCTATTATAAAATCTTCTATTGTTATTTATATATTTAATTACTATAAAGATCGAAATTTTAATAAAACCTTAATCTATTATGAAAAGAACGTACTCACCATCAAATGTTAAAAGAGCAAGAAAACACGGCTTTAGATCAAAAATGAAAACTAAGGGTGGTAAAAAACTTTTAGCAAGAAGAAGAGCTAAAGGAAGAAAGTCTCTAACTGTATCTGTATAGTTAAATGAAAAGCAAAATAATTGCTCTTTCTAAAAATGAAGACTTTAAAAGTTTATTAAAGGGAAAAAAAATCTCAAATAAATTTTCAACTATTTTTTTCATCAAAATATTAGATAAAGATAAAAAAAAATTAAATATCAGCTTTGTCGCAAAAAAAAAATTAGGAAATGCAGTCAAAAGAAATAAGATAAAAAGAAGATTAAGAAATATAATGAATGATGCTATTAAAAGAATATCACTTAACTTTAATTATTCATACCTTGTTATTGCCAAACCAACTATGTTAAACAGTCAATATATAAAAATAAAAGAAGCTCTATTTGCTGATTTTAAAAGGATTAAATAATGAATATTATTTCAAAAATATTAATTTATATAATTAAATTTTATAGACTTTTTATTAGTCCATATCTTAGTCCATCATGTCGATACCAACCAACTTGTTCAGAATACTTTATCGACTGTTTAAAAGCCTTTGGTTTATTTAAAGGTTTTTATTTAGGTACAAAAAGAATTCTATCGTGTCATCCAATTAAATTTTTGGGTGGTGGCGAAGGTTTTGATCCTGTCATTAAAAAAATTAAGGTAAGAAAATAATGGATAGTAAAAATGTTATTGCAGCTATATCACTTAGTGCTGCTGTAATTATTCTTTATTCATTATTTTTTGGACCTACACCAGAAGAGATAAAAGAAAATAAAATAAAACAAGAGCAAGTTCAAAAAAGTTCTGACACACCAAGTTTAGATCAAAATGATAATTTTACTAAACTTACTAGAAAAGAAGCATTAATTGAAAATGATAGAATCTTATTTGAAAACGAAAGTGTCACTGGTTCAATTTCTCTAAAAGGAGCAACTATAGATGATCTAACTTTTAAACAATACAATGTTGATCTTAATGGAGATAAAAAAGTTGTACTATTAAACCCAAGAAATGTTGAGGATGGCTACTTAGTAGAAAGTGGATTTGTAACTTCAAATAAAAATATTGACGTGCCAGACTCTTCAACTATTTGGGAAGTTTTGGGAAATAAAAAACTCACTAATAAAGATCCTATTATATTAAGTTGGAAAAATTCTCAAGATATTACTTTTGAAAAACATATAAGTTTAGATGATCAATTTCTATTTACTATAAAAGAAAAAATTATTAACTCTTCAAATAAAACTTATGATTTTTATTCTTATGGACAAATTATTAGAAATAAAATTCCTGATATATCAGGTTTTTATATTCTTCATGAGGGTCCAATTGCCACCTTAGATGATGAATTAATTGAAGAAGATTATGACGATATTCAGGAGAAAAAATTTTCTCAAATAGCAGAAAAAGGATGGTTAGGTATTGGAGATAAATTTTGGATAACTTCTATTATACCACCTAGAAATCAAGAATTTAAGACTACCTTTGATTATAAGAATAAATTTAGAGCCAACTATATATCAACAAAAGCTAACGAAGTAGTTCCAAACGGATCAATTGAAGAAATAATCCAAGTTATTATAGCCGCAAAAAGAGTGAACGTTATAGACGGCTATGCGGAAAATCTAAAAATTAATAAATTTGATTTAACAATTGATTGGGGGTTTATGTATTTCATAACTAAACCTTTATTTTTCGCACTAGATTACTTCTTTAAATTGTTAGGAAATTATGGTTTGGCTATAATAGCAATTACAATTTGCATTAGATTAGCATTTTTTCCTCTTGCTAATTTTTCATTTAGATCAATGGCAAAAATGAAAATTCTTCAACCTGAAATGACTAGACTAAAAGAACTACACAAAGAAGATAAAATGAAATTACAACAGGAAATGATGGCCCTTTATAAAAAAGAAAAAGTTAACCCTATGAGTGGTTGTTTGCCAATTTTAATCCAAATACCAGTTTTTTTTGCATTATATAAAGTATTGTTTGTAACTATTGAAATGAGACATATGCCATTTTATGGATGGATTCATGATCTATCTGATAGAGATCCAACTTCGATCTTTAATTTGTTTGGTTTAATTCCATGGGACCCTCCTTCATTCTTAATAATTGGTATATGGCCAATATTGATGGGTATAAGCATGTTCATTCAACAAAAGCTTAATCCAACACCACCAGATCCTATACAAGCTAAAATTTTTATGTTCTTTCCATTATTTTTAACAGTAATACTAGCACCTTTCCCCGCGGGATTGGTTATATATTGGACAGTAAATAATATACTTACTATGCTTCAACAGGTATTTATCATGAAAAGAACTACAGTTAAAACAACATAATAAATGTCATTGTTAAAAGAAGAAGAGTTATTAAAAATTCTACCTAATGATGGTCCATCAGTTGAGGAAGTAAAAAAATATTTAGATAAATACAATAATGAATTTATTGTAATTAAATGTGGAGGAAGCGTATTAGATGATAAAAATTTATTCAATATTTTTATTAAAGATATTTCAGTTTTAAAAAAAATTGGTCTATCTCCAATTATTATTCATGGTGGTGGAAAAAGAATAAACAATAAACTTAGTGAATTAAAAATCGAAAGTGTATTTTTTAAAGGACTAAGGGTTACTGATGGTAAAATACTTAATGTAGTAGAGGATGTTTTAATAGAATTTAATAAAGAAATAGCAAGTGCTTTGAAAGATCAAAATTGTAATACAAAAAGAATTACTTCTAAAGAAGTTAATATAATGATAGTAAAACGTGTAAGTGATGATTTAGGATTTGTTGGTACTCCCTATAATATTAATACAGAAATTCTTGAGAAAATTATTCAAAGTAATGAAGTTCCAGTAATTGCTCCATTGGGATTAAATGAAAAAGATCAAACTTTTAATATAAATGCAGATACTGCAGCTGGATCATTAGCGAAAGCTCTTAAGGCTAGAAGACTATTAATAGTTAGTGATGTAGAGGGGGTGCTAGATAAAAATAATAAATTAATAACTGAAATTAACTCAAATATGGCAAAAGAGATGGTTGATAAAGGAATAATATCAGGTGGAATGATACCGAAAATTCATAATTGTCTAGATGTAGCAAGTAATGGTGTAAAAGGTGTTGTAATTATTGATGGTAGAAAAAATCATTCTATACTTTTTGAGCTACTTTCTGATAAAGGTTCAGGAACTTTAATAAGAAAATGAAAAATTTATTAAACTTAAAATATTGGATATTTGATTTAGATAATACTCTTTACAGTGGACAAACAAAAGTATTCTCGGAAGTTGATACTAAAATGTCAGCTTATATATCAAAAAAACTAAATGTTGATTTGATTAAGGCTAAAGAAATTCAAAAAAAATATTTTTATGAGTCCGGAACTACATTATCTGGCTTAATGAAACATGATGGTATAAACCCGCATGAATTTCTTGAATTTGTTCATGATATAGATATTAGCTGGCTACCTAAAGATCTATTTTTGAGAGAGGAATTAATAAAAATTAAAGAAAAAAAATATATTTTTACAAATGGTTCTCATGCTCACGTTAAAAATGTTACAAAACAGTTGGGAATAGATGATTTATTTGATGGAGCTTTCGATATAGTTGATGCTAATTTTATTCCAAAACCTCATATTACTCCTTACCAAAAAATAATAACAAAATTTAATCTAGATCCCAAAAAATCAATACTAATTGAAGATATAGCTCATAACTTAGAACAAGCTAAAAAATTAGGAATGAAAACATGCTGGTTGGAAAATAATGAAAGTTTTGCAAAAAAAGATGCTGATAAGCCATATATTGATTATAAGATTAAGAACTTGCCTTCTTTTCTTCAAGAAATTAATATATTAAAAGCAGCATAAATTAACTCAATAATAAAAAAAAATGAATGAATTTGAAAAAATAATTAATGATGCCTGGGAAAACAAAGATCAAGTTAATCAAAATTCAGATAAAAACTTAAAAGATACGATTAACCAAATTATTGATGACCTGGACACTGGAAAAGTAAGAGTAGCAGAGAAAATTAATGGTAAATGGATTACTCATCAGCATATTAAAAAAGCTATTATGTTAAGTTTTAGAATTCACGGAATGGAAACATTAACTGGTCCTTATAGTGCGTGGCATGATAAAGCACATTTATTAAAGGGAAAAACTGCAGGATGGACAAAAGAAAATTTTGAAAAAGCTGGTTTTAGAATGGTACCTAATTCTCCAGTTAGAAAAGGATCATTTGTTGGAAAAAATGCAGTTCTAATGCCCTGCTATGTAAATATTGGAGCGTATATCGATGAAGGAACTATGATAGACACATTTGCAAGAGCTGGTAGTTGTTGTCAGATAGGAAAAAATTGTCATATCTCAGCTGGTTCAGGCGTAGGTGGAGTTTTAGAGCCTGCTCAAGCACTTCCTACCATAATAGAAGATAATGTTTTTTTAGGTGCAATGTCTGAAGTGGTGGAAGGAGTTATAGTAGGAGAAGGTTCGGTATTAAGTATGGGTATGTATATTGGACAATCAACTAAAATAGTTAATAGGAAATCGGGTGAAATAATTTATGGAAAAATACCACCTTATTCTGTTGTTGTGCCAGGATCTCTACCAGATAAAAATAATCCATCTGCACCTTCTTTATATTGTGCAGTAATCATTAAACAAGTTGATGAAAAAACTAGATCAAAAACTTCTATTAACGACCTATTAAGGGATTAAAATAATGCCAGTTTATAATGAAATTACATTAGCAAAAGAGCTAATAAGGTTTCCAAGTGTTACACCTATTGATGCTGGTGTAATGAAATTTTTAACAAAAAAATTAACAGCCATTGGTTTCAAATGTAAAATTTTAGAGTTTAAAGATAGAAAATCTAAGCCAGTTAAAAACCTATATGCTCGATTTGGAAAATCTCAACCTAATTTTATGTTTGCTGGCCATTTAGATGTGGTTCCTCCTGGAAACTTAAGTGATTGGACTGTTAAACCATTTAACCCCACCATTAAAAAAAACCATCTTATTGGAAGAGGTGCAAATGACATGAAAAGTGCAATAGCAAGCTGGATTGTTGCAGTAAATAATTTTGTAAAGATTAATAAAGAAATTAAGGGTTCTATTAGCTTATTAATTACTGGTGACGAAGAAGGTGATGCTATTAATGGAACAAAAAAAGTAGTTGATTACCTAAAAAAAAAGAAAGAAAAAATCAATTTTTGTTTAGTTGGAGAGCCAACAAATCCTAATAAACTTGGTGAAATGGTTAAGATTGGAAGAAGAGGAAGTATTACTGGAGAATTGACTATAATTGGAATCCAAGGTCATGTCGCTTATCCTAACCGAGCTAATAATCCTTCAAATACAATGGTTAAAATATTAAAGGAAATAAAGGAAATAAAATTTGACAAAGGAACGAAAGATTTCCAAACTACTAACTTAGAAGTAACTAAAATTAATATAGATAATACTGCAGATAATGTAATCCCAGGCTTGGCTAAAGCTACATTTAATATTAGATTTAATAATAAGCACTCATCTTCTAGTATAAAAAAAAGATTAAACAAAATTTTTAAAAGGATAGTTAAAAAAGATAAGTCTAACTTTAAAATAAAATATCGTGTTTCCGGTGAAGCTTTTTTAACTAAGCCAAATAAAACAACTTATATGATCCAAGATGTCATAAAAAAAATTACTAAGATTAAGCCAAAGTTATCTACAACTGGTGGAACCTCAGATGCAAGATTCATTAGAAAAATTGCACCTTGTCTAGAGTTTGGTTTAGTAGGCAAAACTATGCATAAAGTTGATGAGGCTGTTTCTATTTCAGATTTAAAAAAATTAACAAAAATATATTCTGAAATTCTTAAAAATTATTTTTAATGAAGACTGGCTTAATAACCTCGGATACTTATAAAAATCACCACACGGGAAATGGACATCCAGAAAAAATAGATAGAGTTACGGTGATAATAGATAATTTTAAGAAACTTAACAAAAAAAACCTTATTTGGAAAAAACCTATAAAATTTGATAAATCATTTTTAGAGATTACTCATAATTCTGATTATATAAATTTTGTAGAAAATTCTTTTCCAAAAAAAGGATTATCTTTTTTAGATGGAGACACCATTGTTTCTCCAGGAAGTAAAGAAGCAGTCACAGATGCAGTAGGATCAATTATTGTAGCAATTGATGGCATTCAAAACAAAGAGTTTGAAAATGCTTTTTGTGCAGTAAGACCTCCAGGACACCATGCGGAAAAAAATAAAGCTATGGGCTTTTGTATTTATAACAACGTCGCAGTTGGAGCACATTACTTAATAAAAAAATATAAATTTAATAAAGTGGCAATCATCGACTTTGATGTTCATCATGGTAACGGAACGCAAAATATTTTTTATAATAATGAAAAAGTTCTTTATATCTCAACACATCAATATCCTTACTATCCAGGCTCAGGTAAAAATAATGAGAAAGGCAAATATAATAATATTTTTAATATTCCACTACCAGCAGGAACTACTTCAGAAGAATATTTAAATGCCTATGAATTTGTTCTAAAAAAAATAAAAGAATTTAAACCTGAATTTATATTATTATCTGCTGGTTTTGATGCTCATAAAGATGATCCTTTAGCTCAACTCAACCTCACTTCTAAAGACTTTTACGACTTAACTAAAAGAACATTAGAATTATCAAAATTATATTGTGAGGGAAAAGTTGTTTCAATTTTAGAGGGTGGATATGATCTTAATGCTCTTAAAGAAAGTACTGAAATGCATGTCAGCGCACTCTTAGAATTTAATTGAAAATTTAAAAATATTCATTAAAGAACATTTATGAGGCTTTTTAGAATAAAAAAATCTAACATCGATAGAAAAGGACGTGGTTTATATGCAACTCGAAATATAAAAGAAGGTACAAGAATTATTAACTACGTTGGAAAGATTATTACTAAAAAACAGACTGAAGACTCAGAAAAATTTGATAATTCAAAACCTATTTACTTATTTAATTTAAATAGTAGATATGATCTTGATGGAGATGTTTCTTGGAATACTGCTCGTCTAATAAATCACTCATGCTCTAATAATTGTGATTATGAAGGTAAGGGGTTAAAATTATGGGTAACAGCAATAAAAGACATTGAAAAAGGTGAAGAACTCACTTGTGATTATGGTTTTAGTTTCGACGAAGATTATAAACAATTTCCTTGTAAATGTGGTTCTAAAAATTGTGCAGGTTATATTGTTCGTGAAGGTTCAAGATGGCGAATAAATAAAAAATTTAAAAAATCTAATATAATTAATAGATAACTTTTTCTAAGAATAAACCATGCGCTGGTGCAGGTGGTGCACAAAAAATTTTTTTTTTTGATTGAAAAACTTTTTCAAATTTTTTTAAATTCCATTTTCCCTCAGCTAAATACTTTAAACATCCTACCATTGATCTAACTTGTTGTTGTAAAAAAGATTGAGATTTAAATCTGATTTCTATTTTATTATTAAAATTTATTATTTTGATAAACTTCATTGTCTTAATCGAACTTTTAGCTCTACAACTTGATGCTTTAAATGTTGAAAAATCATGGGTTCCCAAGAGCTTTTTTGCTCCTTTTTTCATTAGATTTAAATCTAATTTTTTTTTGATGTACCATCCCCTATTTTTTTCTAATGAAGGGCAGCTATTTCTATTAAAAATGATATATCTATAAATTCTTTCCTTCGCAGAAAATCTTGCGTGAAAATCAAGATTTTTTTTTTTTATGTCTATAATTGAAACTAATTTAATATTTAAAAAATAATTTAAGGAGTTTAAAAATTTTTTTAAATTTTCTATTTTTTTTTTACAATCAAAATGAGCAGATTGTTCAATTGCATGAACTCCTGCGTCTGTTCGGCCTGATCCAATAATTTTTATTTTTTCTCTCAAAATTTTAGATACTTTTGTTTGAACTAATTTTTGAATAGACTTACCTTTAGATTGAATTTGCCACCCAATAAAATCAGTTCCTACATATTCTATTAAAATTTGGTATCTATACATTTTTTAAATTTGTCCCTTTTTTTATCTGGGAACCAAGGATAAATTCATTAATATTTTGAGGTTTTTTTCCTTGTCTTTGTATTTCTAATATTTTTATTGATTTATTGAAATTACAACTAACTTCTAATCTATTACTAATTATTGTACCAGGTTTACTAGATCCATTACTTATTTCAGCTTTTAAAACTTTATATCTTTCCCCTTTATAAATAAACCATCCTCCTGGATTTGGATATAAGCCATTAATTTTACCAATAATCATTTCTGCAGAGTGATCCCAGTCAATTTTTCCTTCTTCCTTTTCAATTTTATTGGCGTAAGTAGCTTCTTTATGTTTTTGCTCTTCGAATTCAACTTTATCCTCTAAAATATCATCTATGTTATCTAAAATTTTTTCAGC
>MDSW01187663.1_pt1 | contig 13941 bp, 10 predicted proteins | sample 811171 | NCBI WGS metagenome assembly MDSW01 (sample SAMN05326641, study PRJNA326480) | marine metagenome | isolation source: seawater | place: Atlantic Ocean: North West | collected 2012 | reverse complement strand
GCCAAAAAGCCCAATTTCTTCAAGGCACACCGCGAGGCACCAGGAGGAAAAAAATCTCCGGCGGTGGAAAAAAAGAAAAAATTCCACACGGCAAACAGTCAAAGAAAAAACCGGAAACACGACGTGTTGGCGCGCGATTCGGCCGCTCCACCGCCGCCAGATGTGCGCCAACCCGACGCGGCGTTCAAACCACGATTCGCCTCCCTCGCCCGGCGTTCAAGTTGCAGCGGCGTCCCTCCCCCGTGGAAGGAAGGTGTCCGACGGACGCGGCGGCCATTCGAACGCGCGCGGCGCCACGAGCGCACACGCGCGAGAGACACGAAGGAGGTGCGCGCGCGGTTCTCCCGACCCCGCGGTTCGCGCGCGACGACGCCCGCGGCGCGCGCGCGGCGAGCGACGCCCCGCCCCCCCCCTCCCCTCCGCGAGGGATCTGACCGCCCCCGCGAGGGTTCGCGCGCGCGTTCGAAAAAAAGGGGCTCGGCGCCGGCGCTTTTTCGCCCCGGCGCTCGGCGTCTCCGCGCGCGGCGCGCGCGTCGGTTCTCCGCGCCGCTCCCCCCGCCGCCCGCTCACCCGCGCCCCCTCCCCCGCCGCAGCCTCGCTCGGTCCTCGCGCGCGTCTCGAGATGAGCGGCGCGGGCCCCCGCCGCGTCGAACCCCCGGTGTTCTACCCCACGATGGCGGATATGCGCGGGTCGTTCGAGGCGTACATAGAGTCCATCGAGGAGGACCTCGAGGAGTTCGGCATCGGACGCATCGTCCCGCCCGCCGGCTGGACGCCTCGCGCGCAGGGCTACGACGACATCGACTTCACCGTGAACAAGGCCATCACCCAGGTGCGTTCCCGAGGCAACGAGAGGGGAGGAGGGCCTCCCTCCATACTATACCAGCGCGGAACAACCGTCGCCCGCGACTCCGCGCGGGGGCTTCGCCGCCCCGCCCCGTTCTCGACACTGACGTCGCGCACGCCCACCCTCGACCCCGATTCCGTCCCCGTCGCCCTCTCCCCCCGCAAATCATCAGCACGCCACCGGTCGCAAGGGTTTGTTTCGCACGTTGCTCGTGGAGCAGAAGCCTCTGAGCGTGCGTCGTGATTTCAAACCGATGGCGGAGCGCCGGGAGAACCTCCCCTCGAAGGCGGCGCTCGAGGACGAGACGCACTCCACGCTCGAGCGCGAGTTCTGGAAGAAGGTCACGTACAACCCCCCCACGTACTGCGCGGACGTCGCGGGGACGCTGTTCGACAAGGACAACTGGGGCTGGAACGTCTCCAAGCTCGACTCTCTGCTCAGCCGCACCCTGCGGCGCAAGGGCGTCACCCTGGACGGCGTCAACTCGAGCTACCTCTACTTCGGCATGTGGCGCTCCCTGTTCGCGTGGCACACGGAGGACATGGACCTGTACAGCGTCAACTACCTGCACTACGGCGCGCCTAAGTTTTGGTACGCCGTCGCGCCCGAGGATCGCGAGCGATTCGAGATTCTGGCGCAGGGCATGGTGCCCGAGATGTGGCGCGCGTGCCCCGAGTTCCTCCGCCACAAGGAGCTCCTCATCTCCCCCACGCTGCTCGAGCAGAACGGCATCCCGTTCACGCGCATGATGCAGCACCCGGGGGAGTTCGTCGTGACCTATCCTGGCTCGTACCACAGCGGGTTCAACACCGGGTACAACTGCGCGGAGTCGTGCAACTTCGCCACGGAGGCGTGGGTGGAGATCGGCGAGGACGCCGGCGTGTGCGAGTGCGTCCCGGACGCGGTGAGCCTCGACATGTCCATCTTCGACGATAACGTCTGCGCCCGGGTGGACGAGGACGACTACACCGCGGTCAAGCGCGGGAGGGTGGGCGCGGTGAAGAAGCGCGAAGGCGCGAAGGTCTCCGTCGCGAACGCGCCCAGGCGCGGCGGGGCGGACGGCCTCGGGGAGTCCGACTCGGAGCAGCCGAGCGCCTCGGGCCGGAGCCGTCGCGACGAGGCCCCCACAGACGCGCGGCGAGGAAACAACGCGACCGCCAAGGCCCATTCGGCGTCCAAGCGTCGCGCGGACGCGGGCGGGAAGGAGAACGATCCCTCCTCCAAGCGCTCGCGATGCGGTGGGTCCCAGCAGCAGAAAAAAAGCGACGGCTCCGGCTCGGATTCCGATCCGTCCAAACCGCCCGCGTCGCCCCCCGCACGGCTGCGCCGCTCGGGCCAAGACCGCGTCCTCGTCCCCGAGGGGTGGACGCGGTCGATCGTGATGCGCGGCCCCGACGGCGCGGCGCCGCAGCTCGGGCCGGGCCGCCCCAAGTCCGCGCCGGGGGACCGCGACACGTACTACCGCGCGCCCACGGGGGAATCGCTCAAGTCCAAGTACGAGGTGAACAAGTACCTCCAGTCGCACCCGAACGAACTCGCGCGAGCGCGCGACTTCTTCTTCGAGTGTAAGCCCAAGGACAGGCCCCCGGCGAGGCTCGTCGCGCCGGGAACGCCCAGCGCCTCGGGTGAAGAGACGGAGGCGCGGGTCCTCCCGAGGGGAGGAGGGGGTTCACGAAGCAACAAAAGTCGGAAGGCGACCGAGAACGCCGCCGCCGCAAACGCCGCCGCGTCGAGGGAGAAGGAAACCGCCGCCACCGCCCCGGGGGCGACGACGTCCGCTCGGGACGCGCTCGGGTCTCTGCTGAGTCCCTCGAAGGGGGGATCGCGCGTCGTCGTCACCGGCTTCGAGCGCGACTGCGCGTCGGAGATCTCGGCGGATCGGTTCGCCGCGTGGACCTCGCGGGGCCTCCTGGAGACCGCCGTCGCGAAGGTGCTGCGACGCGCGGGGACCGTCGGGAAGTCGATCCGCGGGTCGAGCCTCGTGACGCAGGTGGAACAGGCGCTCGGCGTGGGCACGGGCGTCCTGAGAGGGCACGGGGGGGCGATCAAGGCGGCGGCGGCGAACAGCAGGACGGGGAGAGCGCTGTCGCGAGGATGAGCCACCGAGGATGAGCGAGCGAGGAGGTGACGACGACGCGCACGAGGGAGGGACGAGGAACGACCGCGAAGGAGGAAGGAGATGGGATCCAAGGGAGACGGGGAGGCGAGCGCGCGCGCGGAGGGAGGGGGGAGGGGTGAAGGAAGGATCGACGACGACGCGAAGGCGCGAGTCGACGAGACGCGACGGGAGACGTGCGATTCTGAACGCGCCGCTTACCTCGACACACGCGGGTGATCTCTGTTGTCCATCAGTCCGGGCGATGCGGCCTGCGTCGACGTCATCCGTCCATCAATGTCCGTCGTGGCGTCGGCTACTGGTTGGTACTCGCGCTCGCCGCCGCTTCGGAGGCGGACGCGCGCTCGCCCTTCTCGCGCACTCCCCCTCCGCGCGCGGCTCCTCTCGTCTTCGCCCGCGCGAGGATGTCGCGCGTCGCCGCGACGGTGGCCGCCTCGGCGCGCGTCGCGCCGACGTCTCGCCCGCGCGCCGCGCGACCCGCCGCGGCGCCTCCGCGGCGCGCCGCTCGCGCGTCGTCGGCACCGCCCGCGCGTTATCCGCGCCTCGGTCGTCGCGCGACGCGCCTCGCGGGGCCCGCTCGTCCTCGCGCGGTCGTCGACGCGGACGACGCCGCGCCGGTCGCGCCGGTCGCGGTCGAGGAGGACGACGCGACGTCCGCCTCGGTCGAGGCCTCGGTCGAGGCCTCGGTCGAGGCCCCCGGCGCGATGCCGACGACGCCCAAGGGCGCGGTGCGGCGCGACTTGGCGAAGGAGGTGGCGTCCAGGCGCACGTTCGCCATCATCTCGCACCCCGACGCGGGTAAGACGACGCTGACGGAGAAGTTGCTGTACTACGGCGGCGCGATTCAGGAGGCGGGCGCGGTGCGGGCGCGCCGAGGCGCGAAGGCGGCGACGAGCGATTGGATGGAGATGGAGCAGCAGCGCGGCATCTCCATCTCCTCCACCGCGCTGTCGTTCGCGTACAAGGACTTCACCCTGAACCTCCTCGACACCCCCGGGCACGCGGACTTCTCGGAGGACACGTACCGAACCGTCTCCGCGGCGGATAACGCGGTGATGCTCATCGACAGCGCGAAGGGCCTGGAGCCGCAGACGCGTAAGCTGTTCGAGGTGTGCCGGTTGAACGGCTTACCGATTTTCACCTTCTGCAACAAGATGGATCGCCCAAGCCTCGAGCCGCTCGAGCTCCTCGACCAGATCGAGGCCGAGTTCTCGCTCCCGACGTACGCGGTGAACTGGCCGATCGGGAGCGGCGACACCTTCCGCGGCGTGTACCACCGACCGATGCGCGAGGTGCATCTGTTCGACAAAGACGCGAGCGAGGGGAAGGCCAAGAAGGGCGAGGACAAGGCCACGAAAGGGCTGGAGGTGGTGCGGATCGACGACCCGAGGCTCCCGGATCTGATCGGCGAGGCGCTTCACGATCAACTCCTGGAGGAGATCGAGCTCCTGGACGAGCTCGGCTCGGACCTCGACCTCGCCGCGGTGCACGCCGGCGAGTTGACCCCCGTGTTTTTCGGCTCGGGGATGAACAACTTCGGCGTGCAGCTCTTCCTCGACGCGTTCTTGAGCTACAGCCAGACCCCCCGCGGCCGCGCGACCGTCGGCGAGGCGTCCCCCGACGTCGAGCCCACGGACGAGGACTTCACCGGGTTCGTGTTCAAGCTCCAGGCCAACATGGACCCGCGGCACAGGGACAAGGTGGCGTTCGTTCGCGTCGTCGGCGGTCGGTTCGAACGCGGGATGCGCGTCGTCAACGCGAGGACGCGAAAAACCGTCGCGCTCTCCCGCCCGTCGCAGCTCTTCGGCCAGGATAAGACCGTCCTCGACGAGGGCTACGCCGGGGACGTCATCGGACTGAACAACCCGGGGTCTTTCGCCATCGGCGACACCCTGTACGTCGGCAAGCGGCGATCGCTTCCGCCCATTCCCACCTTCTCCCCGGAGCTCTTCGCGTATCTCCGCAACGCGGACACGGGGAAGTACAAGCAGTTTCAGAAGGGCGTCGCGGAGCTCCTGGGCGAGGGCGCGGTGCAGGTGATGTACAGCCGCGACGCGATCAAGCAGGACCCCATCCTGGCCGCGGTGGGCGGGTTGCAGTTCGAGGTGGTTCAGGCGCGGATGAAGCAGGAGTACGGGGTGGAGACGACGCTCGAGCCGTTGCCGTTCGCGGTGGCGCGATGGGTCGTCGGGGGGTGGGACGCGGTGGACGCCGCGGGGCGCATCTTCAACGCCAACGTCGTCAAGGACCAGTGGGGGCAGCCGGTGCTGCTGTTCAAGAACGCGTGGAACGTCGAACAGCTGGAGAACGACCAGCCTGAGATCGGGGAGCTCAGCCCCATCTCCGTCCCGCCGAGCGCGGACGAGTGAGACGGGGGGAAGGAGCGCGCGATCGGGCGCGAGGAGCGTCGGCGCGCGCGAGGCGCGCGCGCGAAACGTGCATCGCGTCTTTTACGCGAAGCGCTTTCATACGTAGACGACGCGCTCGCGTGTCGATGGTCCGCTCTTCTCTTCTCCCGGCTCCTCATCACTCTTATTCTTCATCGTCGTATTCTTCATCCCCGGAGGCATATTCAGGGACGTATTCATCGTCGGAGTCCGGCGAGCCTCCGGGGATGCACGGGATGTCGACCTCGAAAGGTACGCCTAGTTTCCTGCCGGCCTTCGTCGCGTAGGGGTCAACCCCTTCCTCACCAGGTCTTTGGTCTTCCACGTTTCGTGTTTCGTCCTGCATGGGCATCCCCACGGTGCGAAGGATCGCGTTCGCCGCGTCGATCGCGGGCACCTCGTCCATGCCCCAGCTCTTGACCAGATTCACAAGAGCCTTCTCCTCGTCGGCGCCGAAGGCGAACGGGAACAACATCGGCAATTCAGTAGCTGCCTTGGCGATCGCCTCCTTGGGAATGGGCACCGAGCGCGTGCTGTGCTTGGCCAACGTGAACCACGTCGCTTCGTCCCACGCGTAACAGTTGCGTTTGCCGGCGTAGCTTTTGAAGTGCGCCGTTTCCGCGGCGATGTCCGCGGGGGAAAGCCCCATCTTCAAGAGCTTGTTCCACTTGGGGAGCGTGTCGAACGGGGCGACGGCATCGGAGGCGGGGGGGACGGCGTTGCCGGACTCGGAGGAGGGCCTGCGGAGCGGGTCGTCGGTCAGCGGGCGGGCGCGAGCGGCGAGTGGGGCTCGGGGGAGAGTCGGGCGAGGGAGACGCACGTTTCATCAGCCGGCGCGCTCGAGATGCAGCCCATCGTAGGCGAGGCGAGGCGCGCGATGGCGATTGTGTTGAACGGGCGGACGAGGAGTGGAGACTGTGAAAATACTCCTTTTTTAGGAACAGAACTGAACGACCTACTTTTCAGTTCGACCGGTCGGCCGACGGTTTCGACGTTCGTCGTCCGGCCGAAACGTTCGCGGAGGCACGCTCCTTCGAGGGCACCGCAAAAAAATTTCTCGGGCACCCCCGGCGGCTCGTCTCGGACCCCTGAATCGACGAGTCACAAATGCCTCGACCATAGCGTTATTTCGACGACGCGCGTCGCGAGAGTCCTCGTCCTCGCCTTCACGTCCTCGCCCCCTCCTCGCCCCCCTCCCGCACTCCTCCTCGCGCGCCTCGCCGTCTCGCCCTCCCCCATGATCCTCGGCGAGGAGCTCGGCGAGTCCGACGTCGCCATGGGCACCTCCTCCGACGCCTTCGGGGTCACCTCCGACGCCGTCTCCGGCCTCGACCCGCGCCGGTTGTCCAGCATGGGCGGCGACATCGGCGACCTCCCCGGGTGGGACGACGCGCTCATCCCGGAGGCGCTCGGCGTCCTGGGCTTCGACGTCGTCCACACGAACACCGCCCCGCCGCTCGTCGGCGCGCCCTCTCCCCCGCCCGACGAGATCGACGACGACGACGACGCGCAGGCGAAGCGCTCGCGCGCGCAGGGCGGCGGCACGAGCGGGAACCAGCGCGAGGTGCAGAAACGCTACCGCGAGCGCAAGAAGAATCACGTCAAGATGCTCGAGGAGAAGGTGAAGACGCTCGAGGCGCGCCTGGCGGCGATGCAGCACCGCGAGCGCGAGAAGGCCGAGGATGACGTCATCGCGCACGTTGCCGTCGGCGCCCTGGTCGAGACCACCCGCGCGTGCGGCGGCGGCGGCGGCGACGGCGACGCGGGGGAGGAGGGGCTGGCGTACGCGGCGAATCCGAGCCACGGCATCAAGAAGTGCCCGCTAGAACACCAGCGGTTCCTGAAGCGCCTCGAGCAGAGCGCTCTGGAGATGAAGGCCCTGCTCGACCAGGGCGCGTCGGACGCGGACATCCGCGCCACCCTCGCGCGCGGGTTCGAGGTGTGCGCGGGCTCCAAGGCGGACGGGGCGACGGGCGCGTGTTCGGAGATCCTCGCGTCCAACGCGAGGGCTCTCAACGACGAGCGCCGGCGCGCCCTCTCGGACGCGGCGGAGACCAAGGCTCGCAACGCCGACGCGGGCGCGCCGGAGTGCACCTCCGCGCCCGTGTGCGCGTCCATCTTCGGCGGCGCGGGCGGGCCCCTGCGCACGGTGGGGTTCGACGGCGAGATCCGGAACGAGGAGGAGATGCGAGAGCACCACGACCGCGCGTGCGACGACCTCCTCGCGCACTGCCCCCCCGTCGACGCCGAGACCCTCGTCGCGTGGAGGGACGAGTACGTGAGCAAGCTGGGGGATATCTACGCCCAGAGAAGGACGCTAGGGATGATGCTCGCCTCGTCGGGGTCCGAGATCACGGTCTCGAGTGCGACGCCGCAGCACCACGGGGGGGGGTTCGACGACGCGAAGGCGATCGGCGCGGGCGAACGCGAACGCGACGAGGGAGGCGACGACGATCATCGCGCGGATCAGAAAGCCGTCGCGAAAAAAATGGACGCGTCGCATTCGGCGCGGGGCTCCGACGGGTCGGACGGCACGGACGAGGCCGCGGTCGCGCGTTTCGCGATCCACGCGCCGCGCGGGGAGAAGGGCGCGGCGGCGACGGCGGCGGCGGGTGGCTCGTCGTCTGCGGACGTGGAGGCGTTCGCGGGGCAGGGCCGGGTGGTCGTGGACGCGTTGAAGGTGGTTGAGGCGCTCAAGGAGAGCGTGCGGAGCGAGCTCGCGCTGAAGATGACGGAGTCGAAGAGGCTCGTGTTCGAGCTCGTGCAGCCGAGGTCCGCGGCGAGGCTGTTCTGGGCGTGCCATCCGCTCGTCCCGGACCCGCTCGGGGTCGCGTCGCGGATGAAAGAGCGTGGGATCGGGCCGAAGAAGCCGTCCCGCGACGCCGCCGCTGCGCGGTGAAAGCGAAGCGCGCGAAACATAATTTTATATGCGTCTCGTACGACACGCCGACTATCGTATCGGTTGATGAGACGATCGCGAGACACGGTGCACCGAATAATTATGGTCACCCGAGGATGGAATACAATATGGATCTTGTTAATTTAGTGAGAAAGCGTTCTGAATAATGCGCGCGTGCGTGTCGGGAGCCCGCCTCCTCCGTTCCTCGCCTCGTCGATCGTCGCGTCCCGCGCGCGCGCTGGACCGCTCTCGCTCTCGCGTCGTTTCGTCCAGGAGCTTTCGTCCTCGATCCTCGCTCGCGGAGATGGACCCGCACCACGTCCTGGGCGTTCCGCCCGGGGCGTCGGAGGCGGAGATCAAGGCGGCGTACCGCCGGGCGGCTCTGCGATGGCACCCCGACCGCAACGCCGCGAGCGACGCGGCGGCGTCCGCGACCGCGGCGACGCGGTTCAGGGAGGCCTCGGAGGCGTTCGAGCGGCTCACGAGCGCGGCGGGTCCCCGACGCGCGGGCGCCCCCGGGAGCGGCGGCCCCGGGCACGGCTCCGGCGCCCACCGCGGGGGGACTCGGCGCGGCTCGTCGGGCGCCTCGGGGTACTACAACGGCGCGGACGACCCGTTCGGGTTCCGAACCGCCGAGTCCGCGCGCGTGGGCGACCACATGCGCCGCGTCCACCGAAACATCCGCGTTTTGTACGCCTCCCTCGCCGCGCTCGGGTGCGCGCTCTACCTCGCCCCGGACCCGCCCAGCCCCGCGGAGCAGGCCAAAGCCAGGCGGCGCTCGGAGGCGAGGGCGCGCGCCCTCGGCGCCCCCGCGCCGCTCAGGGTCGTGGACAGAGCGCGACCGACGCTCGCGCCGGGGAGCCCCCTCTACGGAAGCGGAGGCGGAGGCGGAGGCGGAAGCGCCGACGCGTACGATGACGACGTCGCGGCGCCGCGGCGGCGGCGACGGTTCGAGGACGCCGAGAGCGCTCACGATGGCACCCCGACGAATCACCCCGACGAGGCGACGCGGTACGCGTACGCGTACGACGGGGGCTTCTTGAACGCCGACGCCGCGGAGGCGTTCGCGTCCTCCTCCTCGTTCGTCGACGGCGCCCGCCCCGCCGCCGCCTCCGACGCGCGGCGACGCGGGATCCCCTCGAACCAGGGGTTCGCGGCGTCGCCTCTCTCCGCCTCGGCCCGGCGCCGCGCCGTTCGATCGTCGTCGCGCGCGCTTCCGGTCGCGGAGGGCGGCGGCGCGAGGTACCGGAGCGGCCGAGGCGGCGGGGCGGGCGACGAGCGCGACGCGGCGGTTCGAAGTCGCGGCGGGAACACAGCTGGCGGGACCGACACAGCTGGCGACGGGGGGGCGGGCCCCTCTTGGGCGTCCGGCGGGTTCGCGGGGCGGGGGGTGTCGCGTCGGGTGCTCCCGTATTACGCGGACCGTGTGACGCGGGGGTCGACTGCGGGGATTTTGGGGTCTCGCGGCGGAGAAGACGGCGCGGGCGCGGGCGAGGGCGGGGGTTTCGCGGGGGCGGGTGCGGAGTCGGGAACCGGCGGGGGGTCTTCTTCTTTGACGTGCGCTCGGTGCGCGTTCGCGCTGTCGCCGACGGCGCGGTTTTGCTCCATATGCGGCGCTCGGACGGTCTCGGCGCGGAGCGTCGTCGTGCGGCGGCCGGTGCCGGACCCGCAGGATACGGGGTCGAGCCACGGGCGGGGGAGGGAGAGGCACCGGGCCTCGGCGAAGGAGGAGGGGTGAGGAGGCGGAGGAGGAGGAATCGACGGAGACGCGTTCGTTGAAAATGTGGGTTTTGATGCAGTCGTGTCGAAATCCAGCATCAAGCAATACCAGGTAACTTTCGCCCGCCGCGCCGTTCGCCCCCGCGCGCTCGGTCGTTCGGGTCGTCGACGGCGCGCGGCGCTCCCTCGCTTCTCCGCCCACTTCGCCTCGCGCGTCGTTCGCGCGTCGGGACGCGCGCGTTCCGGCCCTCGGTCTCGTCGCGCCTCCCCCCCCCACGGGCGTCGCGCGTCTCGCGTCCTCGTCGTCGCGCCTCCCCGCGACATGGGCTTCGGCAGGGCGGACGAGCTCCCGTTCGTGGACGGCACGCACGCGGTGATTCGCGCGGCGAAGGCCGGGGACACCCCCGGCGTGAAGCGCGCGATCGAGGCCGCGGGCGGGAAGAGGGAGCGATGGGCGGCGGTGAACTCCCGGAACGAGGACGACGACGATCAGTCCGCGCTGCACGTCGCGGCGTCGCGCGGGTACCTGCCGATGGCGAAGCTCCTGCTCGACGCGGGCGCCGAGCTCGTCCCGGACGATAAGGGCAAGACCCCGCTTCACGTCGCCGCGGCGAACGACGACAAGGACATGGTCGCCCTTCTCCTGAATCGAGCCAAGGACAAGTTCGCGGCGAAGACGGCCTTCACGACGAGCGGGTACGCGCGCCCCGCCGCGCCCGTGCACCTGGCGAGGAAGCCCGAGATCCGCAAGATGCTCGCGTTTCGAGGCGCGGGCGATCCCGACGGCGGGAAGACGCGCGTGGCGATCGAGGGTGACGGGAAGGCCGTCACCCTGCCCAAGAGCGCGATGATCGTCGCGGGCGTCGCCGCGGTCGTCGTGACGCTCTACGCCAGGGCGAGGTGGCAGATCGCGCAGGGGTTCGCGAGGCCAACGATGAGGAAGTATCGAAGGTGACGAGATGAGATTTTGGAGACCATCGAACGCGACGAGACTGGTAGATTGGAGCGGCGCGAGACGAGGGACGATGAGCGCGCGTCCGCGGACCGCGCGACCCGCCCCGCGCACCCGAGCGAGCCCGCGGCGTGTATATGATACTCCCGCGACGGCGCGTCTCACTTGACGTTCGATAACAGGGTCACCAGGCTGTGACACGCGGCGTCCACGCCCTCCTCGAGCCTCGATCGTATCCCCGTCGGCCTGAGGTGCGCGGCGTCGAGGTGGTCCACGACGGTCGCGACCGCGGCGCCGAGCGCCTCGTCCGACAGCGCCTCCACGCGCGCGCGCGCCGTCTCGCACGCCGTCCACCGCTCGCGCCCCGCGACGCGCACGCACCGATCGCACACGGACGCGTCCCGCACGAGCGCCCTGAGCGCCTCGCCCTCCGCCGCGGGGACGGGCGCGGGCGCCTCCGCCGCGCGACGACGGAACGCCGCGTCCTCCGCCTGCACGTCCTCGACCGTGCGATCCGGGGGAGGCGAAGCGCCGCGCGCGGGGGAAACAGACATGCGCTCGCGCCCGCGAGACCGGAGAAAAGGCGGCGCGACGACGAGAGGCGCGCGCGTCGAGCCTCTGCGAGCGCGGACGATCGCGCGTGACGCGAAAAAAGTGCGGCGTGCGCCCATCCACTGATCTCGACAGCTGTGTCTCGCGAATAAATCGTGCGTCGTCACGTCAACAGCTCCGCGCGCGTCGATCGGAGGAGCGGGCTCTCCGGGAACCACACGTCCGAATCCTCGAGCCCCATCTCCTCCCACGCCGACTGGAACGCGTCCGTCCCCCACTCCGCTCCGACGCTCGGCCGACACACGATCTCGACGATCCGCCTCGCGCCGCCCCCATCCGCAAATGCGTTCGTCTGACTCGGCACCGCGAGGCGCATCGCCGCGGCGTGGAGATACCCTCGGTCCTCGCGCTCGGCCTCGGTCTTATCCGCGTACCTCGCGTCGCCTAATATCGGCGCGCCCAGCGACTTACACGCGACGCGGAGCTGGTGCGTCTTCCCCGTCAGCGGTCTGAGCGTCATCAGCCGCAGCGGTCGCGAGGGGCGTCCGCTCGCCCCGCCGCCGCCGGCGATGCCCCGGGAGACGAACTTCGTGACGGCTTCGCCGCGGGGGGGACTCGGCGAACGACCGGACGAATGACCGGAAGAAGCCATCGCGTCGCCTCGCTCGAGCTTCCATGCCCCCCGTCTGGCGCGCGTCATCACGCCCCTCACGGTCCCCATCTTCTTCTTCGGTCGCCGAGCCGTAAGGGCGACGTACACCTTCACGACGCGTCGCTCGCGGAACTCTCTCGCGAGCGCCGCCGCGACGTCGCGTCGCTTCGCGAGCAACAGGATGCCGGAGGTGAGCTTGTCGAGTCTGTGCACCGCGTGCAGGTCGCCGGCGTACTCGGTGCCTTCCAGGAGGCCCTCGCGCTGGAGCGCGCGGGTGAGCGCGAGCACGCCGGGGCGGCCGTGCTCGAGGTCGTCGCCGTGGAAGCTCGCGCCGGGCGGCTTGTCCAGCGCGAGCAACTCGTCGTCCTCGTACACCACGCGAGGGCGCGCGAGCGGCGGCGAGGGGTCGGCGAAGGCGAAAGGATCCCCATCGTCGGCGCCGCGCGCGAGCGCCGAGCGAGACGAAACCCCACGAGCACAGAGCCGGGCGGCGACGGCGCGACGATACGCGGGGGGCGCGCGGGCGCGAGCGACGCGCGGGGAGGGAGACGCGGCGCGCATGGCGCGGTGGGGACGCGCGCGACGAATGATGGATGCCAAGGGACGACGACAAAAAACCCGAAGCCGGAAGAACGGAAGAACCTCTGCTCGATCAACGCCGCATCAATCACCGCGCGCGTTTCGTGAATCACCGCGAGCGTTTCGTTTCGTCGCGCGCCCGCGCTCACGACGCTCGCTTCGCCGCGCCCCCTCGCCCCGCCCCCCCAACCTCCACCCCCTCGACACCGCCCTTCACCGCCTCCGATCGGCGGTCGAACGGCGAGTCCCCGAGGTCCTTCGGCGCCCCGGGCCAGAGCTCCGCCGCCGAGTCGAGCGTCCGCGCGACATCTCCGCGCGGCAAAAACAACAAAGGCGTCGCGGCGACGGCGCCCGCGAGCCACGCGTCCAGCAGCGGGTCCTCCGCGCACTCGTCGCCGAAGGTCCTCGGAGGCGCCGCGTCCCGCTCACCGCCATCGCCGCGTCGCTCGAGGCCACCTCCGCCCTCTCCATCGCCGCGATCGCGGCGGCGCCCGAATCCCCCTCCCGTCTCCTCCGCGTCTCCTTCTTCCGCCCCCGCCTCTTTATTAAAATTCGTCGTCGCGTCTCCGCCCAAGAAGGCGTCGAACTCCGCAAACGGATCCGACGACGCGTCCTCCGCGAGGACGGCGTCCTCCGCCGGGAGGCGTGCGCCCGAGGCCCGGGCGCGCGCGATGGCGACGGTCCCCGCCCCGTCTCCGCCGCGTGTTTCCGCTCTCGCCGCCGCGGCCGTTCGCTCCGATCGATTCCGAGTCGTCGTCGCTTCTCCCTCTTCTTCTCCGGCGTCGAAGCCGCTCGAATCCGCTCCCGAGGCCTCGAGGAGCCGCGCGAGGCCGTCGACGAGGTCCTCGAGGCGCGCGACGTCCTCGCGGAGGCTCGCGTTCTCCGCCCGAAGCGCCGCCTTCTCGCGGCGCGCGGTCGCAAGCGCCGCGCGCATGGCGAGGACGGAGGAGGTGGCGTCCCCTCGCGCGGCGGCGTCGTTCATCGCGAGGGGCACGAGGGGCGCGCGGCGCGGCGGCGGCGACGCGTCGTCGAACGCCGCGAGGGAGGCGAGATCGGCGACGCCGCTCTTCGACGACGCGGGGGGACGCGCGCGGCGGCCGCGACGGGGCCGCGCGGGGGGCTTCGCGGCGGCCGCCTCCGCCGATTCCGCGGCTCGGCGTGCCTTCGCGCGGCGGAACGCGTCCAGCTGCGGGGGCGGGGGTTGGGGTGCGAGCGGGGACGCCGGAGGGGCGGGGGGG
>MDSW01065207.1_pt1 | contig 13941 bp, 2 predicted proteins | sample 811171 | NCBI WGS metagenome assembly MDSW01 (sample SAMN05326641, study PRJNA326480) | marine metagenome | isolation source: seawater | place: Atlantic Ocean: North West | collected 2012 | reverse complement strand
TAGGGAGCGAGCGCGGGCGACGTCCGGGAGTGTCCGGGAGTCGTGAAGGTGCCGACGAATCCCGCCTCGGTTCGGGGGGGCCCTCCCGACGCTAAACGCGGTCGCGCTCGTGGGCGCGCGCCGAGCGACGGCGACGACGCGCGTGGCGGTGATCATCGAGGGCGAGCGAAGCGCACGGGAGATGCTCGAGCGAGACGGACGCGCGTCCCTCCTGTGCGTCCAGAGCGCGACGCGGTGTGGCTCTCGTGGATAGATACGACACGCCGTCAGAAGTGATGATCGAATCGAGGTCGTGCCGAATCGGCGGTGCGGCAGATCGGCGCCGGCGGTCGCGTCGGCGTCAGAGTCGCTCGCGCGCTGAAGAAGTTGCGTCGCCGCCGGCGACGATGTCGGCGGCGGATCCGGTGCCCAACCCTCCCTCGGGGCTGTTCGTGGACGTCGACCCCGACGCGATACGACCGGTCGAGAAGGTCCAGGCCGATGCGTCGCACGGCCGAGCCCTGGACTCGTGCCTCTTCCCTCGCGGCGACGCGGACGACGCGCGCGTCACGAGCCACGCCCTCGCGTCTCCGCTGGACGCGTGCATCCTCCACGACGTGCTCACCGCCGACGAGTGCGCCGCGCTGCGCTCGGTCGCGGAGCGCGCGGAGTACTCGTTTTGGAACGCCGCCGTCTCCACCGCGACGTTCCGTAACTCCGACACCGTGGAGATCACGAGCGAGGCGGTGGCGCGCGAGCTCTGGTCCCGGGTCGCGCCGCACGTCCCCGCGTCGGTGGCCATCGTTCCCGGGGACCGGTTCCACGAGAGCGGCCTCGAGGGGACGTGGCGCGCGTGCGGGATCAACCAGCACCTCCTCTTCAACCGCTATCGCCCTGGGGGGCACTTCAGCCCGCACACGGACGGCGCGACGATCGTCGACCTGAACGAGCGCTCGCTGTACTCGGTCCTTCTGTACCTGAACGAGTGCGACGTCGGCGGCGAGACGGCGCTTTTCGCGCCGCCCCCGGGGACGAGCATGGGGCGCTTCGTCGAGCGCGGGGGTGTGTACCGCTGGCCCCCCGAGTGGCGCGTGGACGAGGCGCCGGTGGCGCTCGGTACGGCGCTGGTGTTTTCGCAGGACACGCCGCACGAGGGCGCGCCCGTGGGCGCGGGGAGGGAGAAGATCATCATCCGGACGGACGTGATGTTCCGCCGCGAGCCCGCGAGGTTCGAGGATGCGACGGGGCGAGAGGCGTACGCACTGCACCGGGACGCGCAGGCGGCGGAGGGGCGGGGGGACCACATGGAAGCGATGCGGCTGTATCGCCACTGCAGGAGACTCTGCCCGGCGTACGCTGACTTCGTGGGCATAGGGTAGAGGGGGAGCGTGTTTGGAAGTACGATAGTCTAGCCAGGGATGACCTTGACGGTGCGCGTCGATTCAGCCTTCAGGATGCAAACCAAAGAGTGGCGCTCGGACGACTGTCGATCGGCTGGCGCGCGAAAATGATGATGACGAGTGTGACGATGGATGTTCGGTTCGGTCCGATCCGTGCCTCTCCTTCCTCCGCGCCGTCTCGCCGCCACTCGAGCATGCGCGCCTGCGCCGTCGCGCCTACGCACACGTCCGCGCGAATCGCCGCGCGTCGTCACCGCTCGGCCGCCCTCGCCCGTCGTTCGTTCGCCCCCCCGTCCGGACGCGCGTTCCCCCGCGCCCTCCACGCCTCGGCTTCGTCGTCACCGGACGCCCCCGGCGCGATGGTGGCGCCGTTCGTGGACCACTCCTCGCAGTCCAACTACCCCGCGGTGAAGGTGACGCACGCCGATTTCGACGTCTCGGTGGACTTCGAGAGGAAGGAGATCACGGGCGCGATCGTCCTGCGCGCGGAGGTCGGGGACGCGCCCGCGGACGAGCTCGTCCTCGACACGCGCGATCTCGCCATCGCGTCGTGCGCGGTGGACGACGCGGCCGTCGCGTTCGAGGTCCAGTCCGAGCCTCACCCGGTGATGGGCGCCGCGCTCGCCGTGAAGCTCGGGAGGTCGTACCCCGCGGGCGCGACGCTCTCGGTGCGGATCGAGTACAGCACGTCGCCATCGAGCTCCGCGGTGCAGTGGCTCCGCCCAGAGCAGACCGCCGGGGGCTCGCACCCGTACTTGTTCACGCAGTGCCAAGCCATCCACGCGCGGGCGCTTTACCCGTGCCAGGACACCCCCGCGGCGAAGCTGACGTACGCCGCGAAGGTCACCGTCCCCGACCCGCTCACGGCGCTGATGTCCGCCATCCCGACCGCGTCCGAGTCCATCCCGGGTACGTCCCGGATGACGTTCGCGTTCGAGCAGAAGGTCCCGATCCCGCCGTACCTCCTCGCGCTCGCCGTGGGCAACCTCGAGTCGCGCGCCATCGGCCCCCGGAGCGCGGTGTGGAGCGAGCCGGAGACGGTGGAGGCCGGGGCGTTCGAGTTCTCGGAGACGGAGGATTTCCTCACCGCGGCCGAGCGCGTCGCCGGGCCGTACGTCTGGGGGCGTTACGACCTGCTGTTGCTCCCGCCGTCGTTCCCGTACGGCGGGATGGAGAACCCGTGCTTGACGTTTGTGACGCCGACGCTCTTGGCCGGGGACCGGTCGCAGGCGCACGTCGTCGCGCACGAGATCGCGCACAGCTGGAGCGGGAACCTCGTGACGAACCTGACGTGGGAACACTTCTGGCTGAACGAGGGGTTCACCGTGTTCATCGAGCGCAAGATCATGCATCAGCTGTACGGAAAGTCGGTGTTCGACTTTAACGCGATCGGGGGTTTGATGGAGCTCAAGGAGACGGTGGACCGCCTCGGCGCGACGCATCCGCACACGGTGCTCATGCCCGCGCTCGAGGGCGGCGTCGACCCTGACGACGTCTTCAGCAAGGTGCCCTACGAGAAAGGTTTCGCGTTTCTGGTGTATCTCGAGCACATGGCGAGCGGCCGGAGCGACGCGGACGCGGACGCCGCGAACGGCACGGAGGCGTTCGCGGCGTTCCTCAAGGCGCACTTCGAGAGGAGCAAGTTCGGGTGCGTCACGAGCGAAGGATTCAGGGCGTCGTACGCGGAGGCTTTCCCGGAGGCGAACGAAAAGGTGGACTGGGACACGTGGCTCACCGCGCCGGGGATGCCCCCCGTGGACGTCGGCGCGTACTACGACGGCACGAGCGCCGCTCTAAGCGGAGATTTGGCTCGGAAGTGGCACCTCTGCGACGTTTTAGGAGTGGGGACCCCAGACCGACCCCCGGGCGCGGCGAAGAGCGACGTCGAGGGGTTCGACTCCACGCGCGTGGACCACTTCCTGCTCTCACTCTTGGAGTACCGCGGCGGGACGCACCCGCTGTCGCTCGCGGTCGTGAAGAGCCTCGAGGAGCTCTACGGCCTGGGCGCGTACAAGAACAGCGAGATCAGGTGCAAGTGGCTGCAGCTCCGCCTGGGGGCGGGCGACGCGACGGCGCTGGAGGAAGCCGCCGACATGGTCAAGTCGCAGGGGAGGATGAAGTACCTGCGACCGCTGTACCGCGCGCTCAGGCTGTACAAGGACGGGGGGCGCGCGTTCGCGGAGAAGACGTTCGAGGAAGCGCGGAGGATGTACCATCCCATCGCGGAGAAGATGGTCGCGTCCGATCTAGGCTTGTGACGGGCGAGGCGAGACGAGGCGAGGCGGCGGTTGCTAGTTCTGAAACATACGGAGTCGTCTCAACTGACGACGCGTTTCAAATGTTCATCTGGTGTCACTTACCGCGCGGCTCCAATCTCAATTCCTCGGACGCCCCCTTCGACCACACCGGCGCCGCGCCACCACGGTGCGCCGTCACCGCGGCGCCCGACCTCCCTATCGTCTACTAGAGACGGGGGAGCGGGTGAGGGCGCGGACGCGGATCGGGCGACCGGGCGGAGGTATATACCCTCAGCCGGGCGGGCGTCATGTTGGAGGGGCTCATAGCGCCGCGTCTCGAGCGCTTCCTCGGGCGGTACATCACGGACCTTCCCCGGGAGCAGCTCCGCGTGGCGCTTTGGAGCGGCGTCGTCCGTCTGGAGGACGTGCGCCTGAACCCCGATGCGTTCGACCACCTCAAACTTCCCTTCGCCGTGCGCGAGGGCACCATCGCGCTCCTGGAGCTGAAGGTGTCGTGGAAGACGGCCCTCCTCCGCGTGCACCCCATCGTCGTCACCCTCGAGGGCATCGCCATCACCGCGTCTCCGCGCGCGGAGGACGAATGGGCGGCCGAACCCGCAGAGCGCCGCGCGATGGCGCTGAAACAGGCAGCGCTCGCCGCGGCGGCCGAGATCGCCGCGGCGAAGCGGCGAGGCGGTGGCGTGGAGGGCGTCGGCTCCTCCGTGCTTGAGGCGATGGTGCCGACCATCTTGGACAGACTTCGCGTGAAGGTCGGGGCGGTGCACGTCAGGTTCACCGACATGCCCCTCGATGCGGACGGCGAGGACGTGCCCGCGCTCGGCCTTCGCCTTGATAGTCTGCTCGTGGCGACGTCGCGCGTCGAGCGCGAACCTGAGGTGGACTTCGACGCGGCGTCGACGCCCGGAAACAAACAATCGGACGACCGAGACGGAGGCGGGAACGCGTCCACGTCCGAAACGACGGATACCGCGGAGAGACGCGCGGCGCACGGCAGAACCCGAGCGCCGCGATCGAAATCACGCGATGGGAAGCGCGGGGGCAAGGGTCGGAGCAGGTATAACCTTCGCGGGCTCCTCGCGATGGTCACGCCCGTCGGCTCGGCGAGAAAACGCGTCGAGGCGCGCGGCTTTCGGGTGTACGTCCACGCGCCGCCCGAGAAAGTGAACAAAGGCAACGACGGGGAATTAGAATCGAAACCTAAGCGCGGGCCGCACTGGTACCCCGTGCCCCGCGACGTCACCGAGGTGGACGGGCCGACGCTTCGCACGCGATACGACGACGACGTCGACGAATCGGACGTCGTGTGCGGCGCCGACGAGTTCGCGGCGTCGCTCGTGGTGACGGCTCGAAGCCGGCCCCCGCAGACGGGGGAAGGCTTGGTCGAGAGGGAGACCACCTCGGGGGGAGGCTTCAGCGTTCGTTTAGAGTTCGAAACCGCGGTGGGTATCCGCGTGCGGCCGAGCCAGGCGCGCGGGTTGATACGCCTGGCGGACGCGGCGAACGTGTGGCGGCTTAGGGAGAAAAACCACGGGTCGAGTCGGCCGACGACGCGCGGTGTGAAAAATTGGGGCGACTGGTGGCGGTACGCGGGGCGCGCGGTGATGCGCGCCAACGCCGACGCCGCGGCTTCGCGGTCGCGTTCACCGTCGTTCGCGTCCACGGTCGGCGTGACGCGGTACGAGGAACTGTACAAACGCAAGATTCTTCGGGAACTCACGGCGGGTGGGGACGCGAGCGACGCCGAGGACGAATCCTTCACCGACGATGAGTTTTTCGACTGCGACGATCCGTCCGTGCTCGGAGAGGCGGGTCTAGAGCTACGCGCCCTCGAGCGGCGGCTCACGCTCGAGGAACTCCTCGCCGCGCGCGAGAGGGCGGAGCTGTCGGTGTATCGCGACGAGGAGAAGGACGCATTCTTGGACGCCGAGGAGGAAATCGACTCGGACGAGTCGAGCGAACGGGGCGACGCGACGACGCAATCCGGGAGGAGTTACGTCTCCTGGGCGGCGGGGGCGCTGTACCGTGGGGGCAGGGGCGCCGTGTCCGGTGTCATCGGCCTCGCGACCGCGGCGACGGCGGCGGCGGCGAGCGTCGTCGAGATTGCTCTACCTTCGGACGTGTCTGACTACGCCGCCACCGCCCGCGCCGCCGCCTTCACCCTCGAGTCACGACTCGTGTCCCTGACGCTCTGCGGCGAGCGCGCCTCCGGACCGAGCTCGAGCGCTAGCAGTAGCGATAGCCCGTCGCCGTCCATTCGCTTGGATTTTCGGCGCGTCACGGCAGAGATGGATGCCCCCGACGGCGTCGCGCTCCGAGCTAGCGTCGAAGACGTGGAGGGTTGGCTCGCGCCGGCGGACGCCGCGTCGGAATCCTCCGAAGAGACGCGAACGCTGTGGCGTCGGAAAGACAATTCCGGGGGGGAAGACGCGGACGCACCCGCGATTCGTGCGATGCAACTGCGTCACGGGAGCGGGGGGCAGGACGCCGCGGCAGGTGCGTCGTACTACGAGCCACTGGAGATGCGCGTTGCCCCCCTGAACGTCCTGGCGCATCCCTCCGCGGCGGCGACGCTCGCGCCGTTCGGCGAGGAGGTGGCGGAGACACATCACGAGCGCGTCTTATCGTCGGTGCAGGGGCTTCCCGGCTCCGCGCCGCGCGAGAGGCTCGCGCGTGCGGTCGCGTCGCTTGATCTTCAGCTCTTCGCGCCGGCTTGGCGGTTTGAGGCGTCACAGCCCGCGATTTTTATCCCGGGGGTGTCCACCGACTCCTGCGCCGCGGCGATTGAATTGACCAGCCTCGCCGTGGCGTACGCCCCCGGAGGCGATCGTGCTCTCGCGCCGGCCAAGCTCGAAGAGGTGCGCGCACACGCGGAGAGGCTGGTAGAGCGGCGGGGGTGGGAGGAGGAAAATGCCGTCGACGATGACGTCGACGACGATGAGCGCGCCTCGGCGGACGCGGAGGTCGAAGAGGCCCTCCTCGCGCTCGAGGAAGCGGCGACAACGCACCGCGTCGCGATGAGTTTCTCCGGGGCGGCGATACGCGTGCCGACGCTCGCGGTTTCGTCGGCGCGTGCGGGCGCAAAGGCAGCAACGGTTTGGTCCCCGATATTCGAATCGTTCGAAGGCTCCGCGGTCGGCGTCTCGAAATCGGCAAACGTCGGCGGGCCCGCTGCCGCGACTCGCGCGCGCGTTCGACTCGAGCCTCTTCGGATATCTCTGACCCCCGCTGTCGTCGCCGCCGCTGGACTCGCGGCAGAAGCCGCGAACGCCTTCGCTTTCGCGAGCGGGGATCCCTCCGATGCGCGATCCGAGAAAGACACTGGCGGGTCCATCGGGTCGCGGGCAGCGACAGACATCGCCGTTTCGATGGCTGAGGTTTCTGTCTCGGGCACGGGCGACGGTTTCCCCGAGTACCGCGCGGGCGTTCGGCAGATCGAGGCGCGGGTCGGCGTCTCGCGCGAAGGCGCGGCTTGGATGGACTTCGAGGCGCGCTCCGCCTCCGTGGCTTCGGAGGGGCGCGCGATCGCGAGAGTGAACGCGTCCGGATCGCACCCGTTTGTTCGCGCCGAGGGCGCCGTCACGCCCACCTCGGCGTCCAGCTCCGGCGGCTCGGTCGCGCTGGAAACGTCCGTCTCGCGTCTGAGCGTACAGGCGTGCGGCGTCGAGGCCATCGTCACGAACACGCTCATCGCCGCGGCGGCGGAGTTTGTCTCCGCCGCGGACACCGCGCGGGTCGAACTTTCTTCTCGTCCCGAGGCCGTCGACCACGCGGCGCTGTGTTATTTCGGGAAGCGCGGCGCGACGCGCGTGTCGACGCGACTCTTTGCGGGCGTCGGCGACGCGCGCGGGGAAGACCCCGGGGCCGTTCGCGACGCCGAGTGGGTTTCGCTCGGGGAACCGTTCCGAGCCTCCGCGTTCGACGCGTTCTGGGCGGATGAGGCGAAGAGCGACGATCGAGAGGGGCCTCAGCGTCCGCACGCCACGGCGGCGTGCTCGTTCAGAAGCTCGACGAGAATTGTTCTCGCCGACGATGCCGGCGATTCGTCCGGCGCGGTCGTGGGGCACCATGGCGTGCCCGTCGCCGTCATCGACGCGTCCGGGGTGGCTGTGACGACGACGACAACGTTCTCCGAATGGCCTGGCGCCCCGAAGACGGTCGCGGACGTCGACTTCGAACGCGTCCGCGCGTGGTCGCCCGTCGACACCCGCGGATCCGTCCCCGAGGCGGAAGCCGAACCGGTGCTGTTGTCGCGCGTGCCCGCGGAGCCCGACGAGCGCGACGCCGCGCTCCTTCGTTTCGGCGCGCGTTTCAAGGCGACGCTCGGCGCGAATACGTCGCCGGAGGTGCGCGCGCACTTCCCGTTCCTTCGCGTGGGCGCGCACGTGGAACCGGCCCTCGGAGCGGCGCGATGGGCCGCGGCGGCGACGGCACCTCTGACGAGCCTTTCTTCTTCGGGAGGTGCGGCCACGCCCAAAGTCGTGGCGGCGTCGCCCGAGCAGGCGCTCGCGTTGACGCTCGACGTCGCGGCGGACGCGACGGTGTACGTCCCGGCGCCGAGAATTGCCTCCGCGTCGAGCGCATCCGCGGGGGGGCGCGGGTTCCTCGTCGTCTGCGGCGCCATCAGAGCATCTGCGCCCGGCGATTCGCCCGCGGCAGTTCACATCGACGGGTTGCGCGCGCGCGCGACGCGTTCGGACGAGCGCGTTCGCGTCGCCGCGCTCCTCGACCCGGCGGCGGCGGACGAACTTCCCGGCGTCGCGCCGAGACTCGTCGTGGAGTCGCCGCCCGCGTTTCTCGTCGTCGCGGCGTTTCGCGCCAAGGCGATCACGCTGGACGGATCGGCCTACGCCGCAGACGTGCCTCTCATTTCCGTCACTGCCTCTCCGAGTACCGTCGCGCTCGCCGTGGACGCCGCGAAAGCTCTCGAGACGCACGCCGCGCGCGCGGCGGAGGCGGATGTCGCGGAAGTGGCGTCGGCTCGGAGCTTCGAGTCGGCGCGGAATCCTCCTCGAGGCGGCGTCACCAGGAGCAGTACGGAAAAGTTTCTCCGTTCGACGCTTTCACCCGCGAACGCTTCGCCGTCGCCTGCGGGGTTCGTCGCCGCATCACCCCGGCGTCGCAGTTTCTCGGAGCGTTTCGTCGGATCGGACGCGGGCGGCAACTCGGTGGCGTCGCCGTCGACGCCGACGCCGCTTCTGACCTCGCTGCGGTCGAACCCGGCGACGCCGACGAGTCGCGGCCTCGCCGCGTTCTCGGTCCAACTCGTCGTCGGTCGCGCGTCCGTTCTCGCGCAATCTGCGGAATGGCGGGGCGGGACCTTCGGCGCCCAAGGCGAGGAGACGGCGGCGCTCATCGTCGCGTCGTCTCTTCGCGTCGAGACACGATTGACCTCAGACGCGGCCGACGACGAAGAAGGCGCGTTCGAGGGGAAACTGTCGTTTGAATCCGCGAGCGCGCTCGACGTGAGCGGCGCGGCTGCGGGCGAAGCCGAACGCATCGCCGCCGGCGTGACCCTCGGGGGGCAGGTCGCCGACGATCTGGCCATCGCGCTCGCCTGGATCGGGAGCCGCGAGGGCGAGCCCGCCGGCCGGCGAACCTCGGTGACGGCGCGCGCCGTCGGCGACGCGGCGTCCGGCTTCTCCGCCGCGAGACTCGACGTCGACCTGGGCGGGGGGGGCGTCGCCGCCAACATCGAAGCGTGGGAACGCGTCGTCGCGCTCGGTGGCGTGCTCGGGAGAGCCGCGGAGACGACGGGGCTTGAGGGGCTTGAGGGTCTGGTGCCGAAAAAGACGGTGACGTTCGCGGACGAGGCTCAGAAGGACGCGGGCGCAAACGCCGCGGACCCGAACGCCCCGCCGAAAACGACCGACGCGAAGCTGTCTTTCTTCACCGGCGAGTGGGCGTTATCGCTTCCTTGGACCCCCCCCGAGGGCGGCGCGCGCGCCGTGCGCTTGCTCGTCGACGCGAGCGCGACCGCGACGGCGAGACTCGACGCGAAGTCGATGGTGCCGTCGCGATGGCGCGGCGTCGCCGCGGTGAAGAGCGCTCGGTTGGAGACGCGCGAGAGCCGAGGCTCGAAGCCCTCACACTCGATTTCGTCCTCGAGCGTGGTCGCTGAGTTGAAGGGGGCGCGGTGCGAGGCGTCTGCGGGTGGCGGGGAGTGGTCCAGCGGCGTCTCCGTGGATGTCACCGCGCGAGACTTCTCCCTCGCCGTCTCCACGCGCCGGCTCAGGGTGTTGCGGGAGGCGAGCGCGCTTCTCGAGGAGGCGCAGACGCGAAACGACCCGCGGCGTTTCGAGGAGGATGGGGGCGAAAAGAAGGACGCCTTCGCCTCCGGGGACGCGACCGCGCGTGCCGGTCGCGCCGGTCGCGCCAGTCGTGCGGGGGGGCTCGACGCGGTCAATCTGCCCGTTTTCACCGCGAGCCTGATGACAGAGACGATTGGGATCGTGTTCCTCGACGACGTGCCCTTCCAGGGGGAACGCCGCGGGGACCAGCTCCCGCCCGGCGGCGAGGAAAACGTCAACGTCGGCGCGCTCTTCGCCGAAGCCGCCGTGCTCGGCCTGTCGGCGTCGGTCTCGGCGGAGCGGGATCCAAACAGACGCGTCGCGATCAACGCGGAGACGCGCGTGCTGTTGGACTTCCTCAACCACGACAAGGGCGTGTGGGAACCCGTCGTCGAGCCCTGGCGCGTTCGCGCGGGGCTGGACGCGTCGCTCGCCCCAGATCTGAGGCCGTGGAAAATCGTGGCGTCCTTCGCCGGCGCGGACGCGCTCGAGATCACCGCCACGGAGGCGGGCGCCGCGGCGATGGCCGCCGTCGCGGACGCGGTCTCTGACGCGGAATCACCCGCGTCCGCGAGTGTTCCGCGCCGCCGCGGCCCGCTCGGGACCGGCGGCGAGCACTCATACTGGCTTCACAACGCCACGGACGGCCCGGTGCGGTATTGGCTCGCCGCCGGGGATGACGCGGAACACGCGAGCCCGAACGAAGCCTCAGGGACGGTCGCCGCGGGGTCTAAGGCCCTCCTTCACTTCGCGGACGTCGTCTCGCGCGCGGCGCCGAGGTACACGTGTTGCTTCGCCGCCGACTCCACGACCCTCGTCGAGCCGGCGCCCGCGCCGCCTCGCGCGCCCGTTCGCGCGGTTGTGGTGCAGCTCGCCGGCGCCGAGAATCCGGCGCCGCCCATCGCGCTGGACCGGCCGGCGACGCGCGCGCTCGCGCGAGACGCTCGACCGCGCGCGTCCATGTGGGACGACGACCCGGGCGGTCGCGCCCTGGGCGCGCGCGTCATCGCGGAGGTGCGGCGCGTCGCCGACCAGGCGCCCGGCGCCCCGACGAGGTCCGCCGCGAGGTCCGAGCTTCTCCTCCGATCCGACCTCGCGTTCCACAACGCCACGCTCTCGCCGCTGGAGCTTCGCTTCGACCCGAAGCGTCGAAGCGACGGCCATCCTCCCGACGGCCATCCCTCCGCTCCGACGCCGACGGTCCGACCTGGTTCGTCGCACTCTGTCGTCACGATCTCCCCGGGATCGCGGCTGTGGCTCCCTCGGTCGCTCGTCGGGGATTCGCGCGTGCGTTGGCGCCCGGCGACGGACCGTCGACGCGCGCGCGGAACCGACGACGGGGACGGACTCGTTGACGAGGGGTGGAGCGATCCGCTGAGCCTCCAAGCGCTCGCCGAGGACCTCGGGGGGGCGCCCGTGGACGCTCAAAGAGGGTACTCGGACGGTCGTCTTCGCCTCGCCTCCGCCCCCACGCGCGACTCCGCGCGCTTCGTGTGCCTCGCTTCCGCCACCTCGCGCCCGCACGCGTCGGTCGTGGCGTTGGCGCCGCCGCTGTACGTCTCCAACGCGCTCCCGGTGGCGGTGACGGTCTCCGCGTCGGGCGCCGGGTCGACCGCCGACGGTCTCGCCGCGTCCCCCCGGGGAACCGTCGTGGCCCCGGGCGCGACCGCGGCGATCCACGACGCCGCGGTGGCACACCGGAGCGGTCAGGCCGTGACGCTCCACCTCCGCCCGCACGGATACACGCACTGCGAAACCGTCGCGTTACCCCGCGTCGTTCCCTCCGACGAGGAAGGAACCTTCTTCTCGGCGGTTCGCGACGTGTTCGTGGCCACTCGCCGCTCCGACTCCGGGTCACTCGGACGCGCCCCGCCGCTCGTCGCCGGGGCCGCGGTGAGCGTCCGGGTGCTCGCGTCGAGGGACGAGCACGGAACGGTTCGCGTGGTCGTCTCCGCGCCGGCGTGCGTGTTGAACTGCACGAGCGAGACGCTGGCGCTTCGCGCCGAGCGGTCCGCCTCGGACGAATCCAGCCTGGTGGTGGACGCGAACGGGTTGATGGGGGACGACGACGATGATGACGACGCGACGAAGGCGTCGTTCGGCGACGCCGCCTCGTTCCTGTTCGGTCGCTCCGCGCCCGTGCCGGCGACCCCGGGCGAGGGCGACGCCCTGATCCCTCCGTCGACGAGAGAGCTCGCGCGTTCCGCGGCGACGACGCCCGCGACCTCCCCCTGGGGCGTCGCGAAGGGTTCCTCCGCCGCGAAGACGACGGGCGGTCTCGAGCGCGAAGGCGACGGTCCCTCGTCCCCGGGCGTCTCGATGACCCCGGCGGACGGCGGGTCGACGCCCGTCCGCGCGCCGGTTTCGGACGAGGGCCGCTCCGACGCCACGTCGGTGGTCGGGAGCACGTCTCTCCACGCGCTCTCTCCTCTCCGGGATCCCCCGGACGTGAGCGTGGGTTTGAGTCCCTGCGGCGGCGCCGAATCGAACCTTCCGTCCTTCGCCTCGTCGTCTCCCGTCGGCGCGGTGAAGCGCGCCTCGAGCGGCGTCGGCGGTTTCGGCGTCGCGATGTACGGTCGCTCGTCGACGTGGACCCTCGCGTCGTCTCCCCCTTCGCCGCCTCCGAGCGCCGTCTTTCGCCTCCGCGCGTCGGAGTCCTCGCTCTGGTCGGCGGCGACGCGGTTGGCCCCGGGGGATAAACCCCGCGTGGTTCGGTGTCCCCTGGGCGCCCCCTCGGGCGGGTGCGTGGAGGTTCTGGCGTTCCTCCGCCCGCCCGTGACGGCGACGCGTCCGGCGTCTCTGTACGGCGGCGACGCGCGGAAGACCAGCGGCGGCGCGGTGTTCGGCGCGGCAGTGCTTCGCCCGCGGTTCACGCTTCGGAGGGGAGGGTCCCCGGGGTTCTCGGTCGCGAACAAACCGGCCCCGTCCGTGCCTCTGTTTTTCCGCCACCCCGGGTCCGCGACCGCGGCGTCGATCGAGGTGGGCGAGGAGACCGCGGTGACGCGATGGGGCGGGCCGCTCGACGCGCCGCGGGCGCTTCGGTTCCGCCCGGACGCGCCGGGGGTGTGGTCGTGGACCGCCGCCGTCCGCGTCGACCGGCCGGGGGTGACTCTGCTCAAGTCCGTCGCGCTGAGCGACGAGTGCCTCCTCGCCGGGTCCGGGGCCCCCTTTCCGCCGTACGAGACGGACGAGGAGGAGTCTCTCTCGTCGGACGACTTTCTCGTTCGCAAGAAGCTCGGGTTCGGGCGCGGGTTCGACGAGGAGAGCGAATTCGAGTCGTCGGGCAAGTTCTCGGTCGCCGAGTCGGGCAGCGTCCGGAGTTCGACGAGCTCGCTTCTCTCGCCGCGCCGCGGCGGCACTCCTCGCCGTCAACGCCCCCCGAAGCTCTACCGCGTGTCGGTGGCGCCGTCTGCCTCCGTGCGCGGCGCGTTCGCGGTGGACGTCGCGGAGCTCGCGCCTCGCGACGCGCGCCGCGCCGCGCCCGTCCGCGTCGAGAACCGGTCCAGCGTCCCGATTGCCGTGCGCCAGCGCGACGGCCCGACGCGGCGCTTCGGGTGCGTCGAACTCGCGGAACCGCGCGGCGTCGCGCACTTCGCGTGGGACGACCCGACGCTCCCCGAGGCGCTCGTCGTGAGCGTCCCGGGGGGGACGATGAGCGCGGGGGACGTCGTCGCGCCCGTGGGCGAGAGGGCGGCGGGGGAGGGGGAGGGCGCTCTCTCTCTCGCGGAGCAGAGCCAAGCCGCCACCCCTCTCGCGAAGGGCGCGGAGGACGCCGACGCGTGGTCGCGCCAAACCGTCGTGCGCTTCGACGACCCGAACAAGCCCCCCGCGCTGCTCCGCGTCCGCCTCCGGACGCGCGCCGACGGGGGGCGCCGCGGGGCCCCCGCGGTCGTCATCGTCGAGGAGCGCTCCATCGCCGCCGAGACGATCGACGCCATGACTCGCGAGACCCCGCGACACGTGTCCCCGCTGCTTCCCCGCCAACTTCGACCGGTGGCGCAGGCGCTCCTCTCCGCG